>SAMEA104404106__coassemble_163_pt1 | contig 84320 bp, 68 predicted proteins | sample SAMEA104404106__metabat2_high_PE_050 | metagenome-assembled genome bin SAMEA104404106 (sample SAMEA104404106) | Balaenoptera acutorostrata | reverse complement strand
AGCAAGATAACAGCTTTAAATTTAGCTATACCAAAATTGCCAATTTACTTCCTCTTTGGAAAAAAGAACTTCCTTGGCTTAAAGATTGCCATTCACAAGTTTTACAGCAGTCCTTAAAAGACTTAGAAAAAGCCTTCAAAAATTTCTTTGCTAAGCGGGCTGATTTCCCTAAGTTTAAACGAAAAGGCGTGAAAGAAAGTTTCCGTTTCCCACAAGGTTACAAAATTGAACAAGAAAACAACCGCTTGTATTTGCCTAAAATTGGTTGGGTAAAATATATTAATTCTCGCACATTGATTGGCGAGATAAAAAATATAACAGTGAGTGAAAAATGCGGACAATTTTTTGTGAGTATTCAAACAGAATTTGAACAAGAACTCCCACAACATTTAGGAAGTGAAATCGGTATTGATATGGGCATTGCTCGCTTTGCCACCCTTTCAAATGGCCAATATTTTGAACCTTTGAATGCCTTTAAAACTTATAAAGGCAAACTTGCTAAGTTGCAACAACAGCTTAAAAACAAAGTAAAATTCAGTAAAAACTGGCAAAAACTTAAAAATAAAATTGCCAAATTACACCATAAAATCGCCAACTGCCGTAAGGATTTTTTACATAAAGTTTCAACAGAAATCTGCAAAAACCACGCTTACATCTATGTTGAAGACTTGCAAGTGGCGAATATGTCAAAATCAGCAAAAGGCAGTGCCGAAAAGCACGGGAAAATGGTTAAACAAAAATCAGGATTAAACCGTGCAATCTTAGACCAATCTTGGTTTGAGTTTAAACGCCAGTTGGAATACAAATCGGCTTGGCTAGGGGGCTTTTTACAAGCCGTTCCCCCACAAAATACCAGCCGAACTTGTCCTTGTTGCTATTTTGTATCAAAAGAAAATCGTCAAACACAGGCAAATTTCGAGTGTATAGAATGTGGTTACACAGAAAATGCTGATGTGGTTGGGGCGATGAATGTATTAAGTCGTGGACGAGAAGTTTACGCATAAATAAATCAGGGCAGGGCTTGCCCGTAGAGCTTGTGAAGTGAACCGCATTAGTGGTCAGCAACAAGAACCCACCGAGAGTAGCCTATCGAAGATAGGAGCTAGTAGGAATCACCTCCCTTTAGGGAGGTGAGGAGGTCAATATGCGGAGAGAATTGGGTAAGTATTTGAAGGGGAAGGGGGATTTTGATGCGAAAAAAATTCTCCCCACCCGTTCCTAATAGGCAGGAAGAATTTAATTCGTTATTAAATAGCACTAGCTTATAAGTCGCACTCGCTTATTTTTTCAAACCACCAAAAGCAGTGTCTTTGCTGTGATCTGAGGCGAAGGTGGCTATTCCTGCTAGAGAGGCCGCATTTGAACCAAAGAATTGACCTTTTGTTTTTCCAGGTAAGCGATTAGCAAATGCATCACCATTAAATCCAGCACCTTTAATATTAGCCTTTATTTCTAAAGTCATATTAGATTTAGTTAATTTACCATTCAATTTTTTCTGTGCAAAATTAGCAATCAAATTACCAGAAAGAATTTCTTGATTCATATTTGAATTATGGTTAATCCCTTTAACGGCATAAACTGCTGTACCTGTTGATGGCATATTGGTTGTTTTATTATTTCCGGCATAATATACAACACGGTCTTTTAATTCACTTTTACCATTAGCTGTCCATTCGCCAAAGTAAACTTCCTGATCGGCAATTTGTTTAAATGCAAAATTACCGAGTTTATTATGGAAACCAGGTACCCAAGATGGCATATTGCTCATTTTAAGAACTACGACATCATTTTTATCGATACCACCAAAAACTCTTAAAAATTGTGTTTTTCGGGTGATTTTTTTAAGGGATTTGAAGCTGGTAATTTTATCTTTGGCAGCCGGAACTTTAATACCAGGTAAACCACCGGGATCACTATGGAACCAACCATTGTGTTTAGCCGAAGCTCCAAGCTCTAATCCCGCATTGCTGTTTGAAATATCAGAAGTAACACTTGCTTGTGCAGTTGTTGCCATAGTAAAGGCCGCGGTAATCATTGTTGCTAAAAATAATTTTTTCATACTTTCTCCTATTTACGAGTCAATGTGGTGGGAATTATTCCCGTTGTTCAACGACCCTCTTTATTAAGAGAATCGTTAAATCCTTAGAATTTTGCGGTTAAGCCAAGTTTAAAAGTACGTCCAGGTGCTGGGATCATACTTCTTGTCATTGGGTCTAAATAATAACGATCAGTTAAATTTGTTCCGGTAAATTCAATATCAACATCTTTAGTAATTTTATATTTTGCATAGGCATCAATTATTAAAACTGGTTGCCAATACATTGGATTATTAAGACCTAAACCTCTTACATAGCCATTATTTTTATCAATTTCATAGATTTTTTCTTCATCTTTATTTCTCGCTTTGCTGTGGTATAACCAACGTGTTCCTAGCTCTAATTTGTTGTGTAAGAAACGTGCCCCTAAGTTTGCGGTAATTGAATATTTAGGTTGTAACTGAGTTCTTAAATACCCCATAGGGAAGCCGGCAGTTATACAGGCAGGAATACGTTGCAAGATAGGATCTAATGATGTTGCTACGTCGGCGTCACAAACTTGATTTTTAAGATGATATTCAATGCCTAAATCTCCAAAAAATTTACCATTATCAAAACGACCTTGAAGCTCTAAACCTTCCAGTGTTCGTTTATTTAATTGGATAAAGCTGAAGTTGGTATCACGATCAATTACATTTTTAGTGACATTATGGTAATAACTTAATTTAAGGTCTGAACGCACATTGCTTTCAAATAAATGAGAAAAATCATAGGCATAACCAATTTCAATATTTTGTGCTTTTTCGGGTTTTAGACTACGGTCGTAAGTTGAAAGTGGCGCCGCAGATGCAGAGAATCCTACAGTGGTTTCAAAAATACTTGGCATACGAGAATATTCAACATAGCGAACCCATGCTCTTGAATTATCGGTTAAAAGAACAGTAGCTGAAAGAGAAGGGCTAATTGCATGAGCTCGTTCTTTTTTTACTGATTTTAATTTATCTTTTTCTTCAATTTCTCTTTGTTCAGTTGAAACGCTGATAAGTTTATATAATAGTTCTTTTTCCCCTGTGGCAGGATTGGTTACTAATTTATTTTTAACTGTTCCATTAGCAAATGGATTATCTTTTCGATGTACGCGTCCATCTTTTCCATAAGGAATATCAAAAGTAATCTCTTCATCATAGATACCGTTTTCTTCTATAGAATGAATTTTATTCGACATATCTATTGTTTGATGCCACAAATCATTGTCATAATTTGGATTTTTTTCAACACCTTCAATATCTTCTAGAAGGACAAAATCTTTATAGTTATATGTGCCATCTTTTAGTAAAACTTGGCAGTCCCAATCATCAGCGTTACATCCATTTTCTGTAATATAAGGGCTTACTTGAATATATTCTTCTAAAGGCTTTTTAGGATCCTTAGCCATTTCATCTATTATTCTGTCGTGTTCAACAATTAATTTTTTACGTTCATCCCAATCCTCTTGTGACACAACTTTTTGGACTTTAATCGTTTCTTTATCATTCATCTGTTGTGAGCCATTTTCATTTTCAGGTGAATAATATAGTTTTCCTTCTCGTAATAATTTTGCAAGGTAATCATCATAAGACCAGTATTCGTTATAGCGTCCGCCGGCTGTTAAAATTAACCAATCTGTTGGGCGATAATTAAAGTTCAGTGTGACATCCCATTCTTGACGACGGCCTAAACGAGGTGGAGTTTCAAAAGTGCTAGAAGGATTGGATTTTTCTTTTAAGTGGTTGCTTGTTAATTTTTCTTTTTGGAAGGAACCGGATAGAGTTAAATCTAGTTTGTTAGTTAATTGCATGGTATTGGTTATATGGAATCCCTTACGAGTGTTGTAAGCATTAACTTGTGCGGCATTAACATAACTATATTGTCCGTTTGTATTAGGTCTTAATTTTATTGCTTCTTGACCAATTTTTTTCATACATTCAGGATCATATTCAACTTGATGATGAGGATCTACATTAGGATCATTATTATATCCTACATAACATTGTTGCATTGCTTGCCCAAACCAAATGTTATCCATATTTTCAGCATCACTAATTTCACGAGGGTTTCCACCAGAAGTATTTGTATCACTTACAGTTTTGGTGTACCAAAGACCGGTTTTTAAATTAATCCAAGGGCTATCAGGGTTATAAGCATAATCTAAATTAAAGGCATCTTGTTTCACGTTTGCTAGTGGCCATTGTGGAACCCAACCAACAAATTTTCTAAAATCTAAACGTGAAGGCATAATCTCACCATAAGTAATATCAGAATGACGGTATCCTGCTTTCAAGTTTTGATTTTTATTTAATTTTAGCGATCCTTTTAATAAGAAAGATTTCATTTCACTAGAAGTATTAGGTACTTCTGTATGTGGACGATAAACGGAGGCGGCAAAAGGAAGGTTTGGTTCTAATTGTTTTAAGTCGCGTCCCCATTCTTCAGGAAGAACTCCTTCATATTTATGGTAACCACCTTTACCGGCTAAATAATTCCCTTTACTGCGATAACTATAAGCCCCTAATAGATCAAAATTTTCTTCTTTCAATGCTAAAGCTAAACGTATTGCGTTATCTTTAAATAATTTACCTTTTTTCTTTGGCTCAACTAAGGAAACAGGGGAAAAATCACCAAAAATATCAGGGGTGCCGTGAGCTCGATAATCTTCACCAATAGAGTAGTCAGGAATTCGTTCTTTTACCGAATTATTACTTGTTTCTAATTTTAATTCGCCACCAAATTTTTGCCCAGGTTTAAGGATATCTTCTACATCAATTGTTTTCATTTTGACAGAACCACCAATTCCAGACATATTGCCTGAAGCAATAGACGGACCTTTTTCAATCGTTATACTGCTAATTAAATTTGGGTCTAAGTAATTACGATTATTTGCCCCGTTGTAACCACGCCAAGTTGTAATTGCCTGTTCTGTACCATCAATAGTAACCGGTATTCTACCTTGTCCTTGAATACCTCTAATATTAGGATCAACTGCGCCACTATTACGAGCATCGCCACTATATACACCGTTAAAACCCTGAAACAAATCAGCAGGAGCAGAACCTTTGTAACGTTCAACAGTTTCTTTTCCATGATACATATTTGTAATATTGCGTAGATAAACCTGATCTTTACCTTCTTGAGCTTTGGTTTCAGCGGTGCCGCTGACAGTGATAGGAGCGAGTTGATCTTGGTTTTCTGCAAATACAACATTAGAAGAACCAAACATCAAACTCATTAATAATAACATTGCTGTAGATTGTTTTGAGTTTTTCATTTGATAGTCCTTAAGGATTAGTTTAAAAGGGCTAAAATAATAACAATTCTCAAATGCAAAAGGAATATGGTTAGATTTATTTAATTTAATAAAATAATTAACGGAAGAGTGGGGTAAGTGTTTGAAGGGGAAGGGGGATTTTTAAAGGAAAGTAAAATTTTAAATTATTGCTCTTACTTGTGATTTCACATATTATTAGCTATCAATTTTACAGGAGCGATATTATGCAGAAAGCAGTTAAAACAAATTTTTATTTAAAATCAGAAGGGGAAAACCAAGAGTCTGTCGAGATCTATATAGGACAAAATTCAGGTAAACAATTAAAGCGAGATATTTTAAATGCTAAAGAAGAAGTTTGGATTGTTTCTCCTTATATTGATAAGAAAAATTTAGATGATTTAATTGAATTACAAAATAAGGGTGTAGAGATTAAGTTGGCATTTAGCGATTTAAGAAAAGAACAACGAAATAATATTTTAAGAAGTTTAATTCATCAAGAGAAAAAAGTAGATGAAGTTTTAAAAGAGAAAGTCCATAAACAAAAAAGGTTACTTTCAAATTTATTTTTAAGTATGTTAGTTACGGGTATTTTATTTTTATTGTATTCATTAACAACATTAAAAAATTGGGATTATAAGGGAATGATTGGATTGGGGGCTTCTATTTTTTCCTTTCTTATTGCTGGGATAATAATAAAGAAAAAGAAAAAAATATCACAAACGCCAGTAAATAGTTATGATTATTCAGAGAAAATTAAATTTAAATATTTTTGGAATGATTTTAAAAATGGGAATGTAAAATTTATTCATTCAAAAATTTATATTATAGATAGGAAAATAGCCTATGTTGGTTCTTTAAATTTTACCAATAATGGATTTACTAGTAATTTTGAAACCAGGGTGAGAATAACAAATACTGAAAAGTTAAATGAATTAATTGATTTTGTTGATACTATTTTTAAGGATAATAATAATTTTAAATCCCATCAAATATCTTTTTTAGGAAAACAAGTTTATACAGAAGTACAATATTAATTTTTTTAAACAAACATCCCCTAAACAAATTAAGCAATATATTTAGGGGCTGTTTAAATTTTTTTATTCCTTAAACAAATCCAAACCTTCTACCAGTTTAATATTATTTTTTTGAGTGAAGTTTTTAATAATGTTGTAGGCGTTATCATCGCCGTACATAAAAATTAAACTCATAAAATTAGTAATTAAAACAAATACATGATTTTCAGGGTGACTGATTACGGACATTTCGCTGAAATGGACAGGGGCAAATTGCATAAAGGTATTGATGCCGGTATCAAAAAATTCAATACAATTATCTTCTTTATCAAAATGAACTTGCATTCTTGGCAAGGTTTCATCATCTAATTCAAGATCGGCATCGAGGTCAATTTCCACTAAGTCTAGTGTCATTGAATCATCATTATATTGAGATAAGCCATGTAAAAAAATAACCTTTTCATCGCTTGGTTGGTGGTTGCTTTGCATAGTTTTCTCCTTTGTTAATGCAGTAATTGACATCCTCCCCGCCCTAAAGGACAGGGGTTGACGGCGTAATTTGATAAACTTTGCCATTATAGTATGGATGAATAATTTTGTGTTTGATTTTGTTCACATTTTTTAAAAAATTAAAAAAATAGAAATAGGGGCTTGACCAGGATGTCTAGACGTCTATAATGCTAAACATTCTTTTGAAAAGAAGCCACTAAAATGCCGGCATTTTTAGCGGATGAAAATAAAAATGTCCTTTGGTGGTAGCAGTTTGATGAAATAGTCTTTTCATTATTTACATCACAAATCACTTTAATTTAACCCATAACTCAACATAGGAGTATAAATATGAAATTTGCGCAACTTTTTAAAATTAGTTTAATTTCTGCGGCATTAAGTTTTAGTGCCGGTGTATTGGCAAAAGATGGTGTAATTAAGGTTGGGGTGATGTCGGGGCCAGAGCAATCTGTGACAGAAGTGGCACAAAAAGTGGCGAAAGAAAAATATGGTTTAGAGGTTGAACTTGTTCCTTTCACTGATTATGTGACGCCAAATACCGCGTTAGAAAATCATTTAATTGATGCTAATGCCTTCCAACACAAGCCTTATTTAGACAAACAAACGAAAGACCGTAACTGGCAAGATTTAGTGATTGTTGGCAAAACTTTCGTTTTCCCAATTGCGGCATATTCAAATAAAATTAAAGATTTAAAAGATTTACCGGAAGGGGCGATTGTGGCTTTACCGAATGATCCTACGAATCTTGGCCGTGCCTTGTTGTTATTACAATCAAAAGGTTTAATTAAATTACGTAATCCTGAAGGTTTAATTCATACGGATTTGGATATTGTTGAAAATCCTAAAAATTTAGAAATTAAAACCCTAGATGCGAACTTAATTGCCCGTACGTTAAATCAAGTGGATTTGGCGATTATTAATAATACTTTCGCCGCTCAAAATGGGTTGTCACCATCTCGCGATGCGATTTTTGTGGAAGATAAAGATTCACCTTATGTGAATTTAATTGTGGCCCGTGAAGATAATAAAGCGGATCCTGATGTGGTGAATTTTGTGAAAGCTTTTAATACGGAAGAGGTGTACCAAAAAGCACAAAAAGAATTTGATAATGCGGTTGTAAAAGGCTGGGAATAATTTTTTCAGTGGCTTAAAGTGCGATAAAAATGCGGAGAAGTGAATAACTTTTCCGCATTTTTTTGTGGGGATTAAACGCTTTGTAAACGTTCAAATGCGAGGACTTTATTTTCTACTTTTCTGAGTAATAAAGTGGCGATGCCTGTGATCACAAGGTAAATGGCGCCGGCGATACCGTAAATTGGTAAGGCATCATATTGGGTGCCGTAAAGTTGTCTGGCGTAACCCATAATGTCTAATACCGTGATGGTGGAAGCCAAGGAGGTGCCTTTAAAAACTAAAATAATTTCATTGGTGTAAGAAGGCAAAGCACGTTTTAAGGCATAAGGAATTAAAATGCGTAAGGTTTGTAAACGGCTAAATCCCATGGCCGCACAACCTTCCCATTGGCTTTTGGGAATGGCTTTGACGGCGCCGTGGAAAAGCTGGGTAGAGTAGGCAGCACTGTTTAAAGCTAAGGTTAAAATGGCACAGAACCAAGCGTTAGAGAATAAATCCCATAACACACTTTCGGTCATCCATTTAAATTGCCCTGGGCCATAATAAATTAAGAAAAATTGAATTAATAATGGCGTACCTGTAAATAAGGTTAAATAGGCGTTGACTAACCATTTTACTGGCTTGTTATTCATTGAAAGTAAAAAGGTTAATCCAATGGCTAAAAAGAAGGCGATGATTAAGGCGCCAGCGGTTAAAATTAAACTGGTTGGAATGCCTTGAGCGATCACATCAAAATATTCTTGATACATATGTTCTCCTAGTTTGTTGCGCGTTCAAAGCGGGTAAAATGCAGTTCAAGTTTACGAATAATCACTTGGCTGACTAAGGTGATCAGTAAATACACTAAAGCGGTAAAACTAAACCAAGTAAAAGGCTGGTGAGTATTGGTGTTAATGAGCTCTGCTTGGTGGGTTAAATCATTCACCCCAATTAAGGAAACTAAGGCGGTGTCTTTTAATAAAACTAGCCATTGGTTACTTAAACCGGGTAAAGCGTGACGCCAAACCTGCGGCAAAATAATGTGGATGAAGGTATAACCGCGGCTTAATCCGAGGGCTTCGCCAGATTCCCATTGCCCTTGTGGAATGGCTTTAATGGCGCCGCGTAAAGATTGCGAGGCGTAGGCGGCAAAAATCAGGCTTAAGGCTAAAACGCCGGAGGAAAAGGCGCCTAATTCAATATAATCGCCGGTGATTTTTTCTAACACTTCAGGCAAGCCAAAGTAAATTAAAAAGACCACTAAAATTTCTGGTAGTCCGCGTAATAGGCTAATCAAAACTGCCGAGCATTTGCCAACAAGTTTGAATCTGCTGGTTTCTAATACGACAAATAAAATCGAAAGCAAAAAGCCGACGAAAAGAGATGTCACCGCAAGCCCCAAAGTGACGAGGACTGCGGTGTACATTAAAGGAAGATAATCAAAAAACATAGAAATTAATTCGCCATCCATTTATTGTAAATTTTGTCATACGTACCACTTTCTTTAATGGCCGTAATACTTTTATTAAGTTGTTCAAGGAGGGCTGTTTTTGATTTATTTAAGGCGATACCAAAGCCATTTCCAAAGTATTTTGGATCTGTAACTTTATTGCCGACAAATTGTAATTCTGGTGATTTATGAATTAAATCAGAAAGCACGGCAGTATCACCAAATAAAACATCAATACGCCCACTTTTTAAGTCTAAAATCGCATCCGGTAAGTTTGGATAAGATTTCACTTGGAAACGTTTTCCTTGGGCAACAATATATTGTTGGAATGTGGTCCCGTTTTGTACCCCAACGGTTTTTGCACTTAATACATCACTTACGCCTTTGCTTGCGATAAAGCTGGCGGAGCTGTCGTAATAAGGCTGGGTAAAGGCGACTTTTTTCGCACGATCTTTAGTAATATCGATGGCAGAAATTGCCGCGTCAAAGCCGCCACGATTGCGAATCAATGAAGGCACTAATGCATCAAAAGGAATGGCTTTGAAATGGCAGGTTGCGTTCATTTCTTGGCAAATGGCATTAGCAAAATCAATATCAAAACCGACTAATTCACCAGCGGTATCCGTTGTTTCAAAAGGCGGGTAGCCAGGTGAGACGGCAAAGGTGACATCTTGAGCATAAACATTCGAGGCACCGGCTAAAAGAATGCTAAGTAATATTTTTTTCATAAAAGCTCCTGTAGTTCAATTATTAAGGGTTGTTTGATGTTGTTCGCAATCGAGGTAAAAACTTAGTTAGCCATCCATTTGTTATAGATTTTGTCGTATTCGCCGTTTTCTTTAATGAGCTTAATACCTTTGTTTAATTGCTCTAATAAGTCTTTTTTGGATTTGTTTACCGCAATGCCAAGGCCATTACCGAAGTAAGCTTTATCTGTGACTTTTTGGCCAACGAAGTGTAAGTCTGGTTCTTTGCTTAGGGCGTCAGATAATACGGCAGTGTCACCAAAGAGGGCATTAATACGGCCATTTTTTAAGTCTAAAATTGCTTGTTGAATGCTGGCGTAAGCTTTAGGTTCCATGTCTTTTTTCTCAGCCACAATATATTGCTGGAATGTGGTACCGTTTTGTACGCCAACGGTTTTTGCTTGGCTAAGATCTTTGGTGTCTTTTAAGGCAATAAAGCTGGCAGAACTATCGTAATAAGCATCACTAAATGCCACTTTTTTCGCACGGGCTGCGGTAATATCAATGGCAGAAATTGAGGCTTGGTAGCCACCACGGTTACGGATTAAGCCTGGGATTAAGGCATCAAATGGTAAGTTTTTAAAGTGGCAAGTGGCGCCAATTTCTTTACAAATTGCGTTGGCAATATCCACATCAAAACCAACGATATCCCCTTGCACATTAGTGGTTTCAAATGGAGGGTAGCTCGCTTCCATTGCGAAAGTAATGTCTTGTGCAAAAGCGCTGCTTGCGGAGGCGGCCAACATTGTGGCGAGTAATACTTTTTTCATAATTGTTCCTTATTCTGAGTGAGACAGATATTGTTTGAAGTTTTCAGTTTTTGGGTTGTCGAAACAAGAGGCATCGCCCATTTCTACGATTTTCCCTTGTTCCATATAAATCACTTGGGTGGCCACTTTTTTGGCAACGCCCACTTCGTGGGTCACAATCACCTGAGTAATGCCGGTTTGTTGTAGCTCTTTTATTATCGACACAATTTGCGCCGTAATTTCAGGATCTAAAGCCGCCGTTGGTTCATCAAATAATAAAACTTCCGGCTTCATCATTAAGGCTCTGGCAATGGCTACACGTTGTTGTTGCCCACCTGAAAGGTGAAGAGGGTAGCGTTTTTCAAAGCCTTTTAAACCGAGGCGATTTAATAATTCTACGGCTTCTTTGCTGGCCTCTTCTTTACTTAAGCCTAGAACCTTCATCGGCGCTTCAAGTAAATTTTCCATTACGGTTAAATGGGGCCATAGGCAATATTGTTGAAAAACCATACCGACATTTTGACGCAATTGACGCACTTTTTTGGCGTTAGATTTGTCTTTGGCGAAATCAAGGTCCGTATTGGCGATGGAAAGGTTCCCAGATGTTGGTCTTTCAAGTAAATTTAAGGTACGGATTAAGGTACTTTTACCGGCGCCACTTGGGCCAAGCAATACTAAAGTATCGCCATCCTTGGCTGTAAAATTAATGTCAAATAATGCTTGGTTTGAACCGTAAAAAAAATTGAGGTGATTAACTTTAATCGTCATTGTGTTGTTATTCTCTTAATTTATAAGTTGAAAGAATATTACTGTTTTTTGCATAATTATGCAAACATTAATTTTAAATTTTTACTCTTTTTTTTCTTTCGCCTTTATTCACGGGCGAACAAGGGGCGTTTTCAAGGTTAAATAAGGGAAGTCTGTCAAAATCAATCGCGAAAACTGTACAAGAGAGCGGGAAAAATTTTCCTAAAAAAAGAAAAAAGCCTCCCTTTTGGTTGGCAGAGAAAAAAAAGAGACCTTTTTGATAGGCCTCTTTTTTGAATTATTATGCATAATTTAAGCATAAAAAATTAATTTGTATGCATTTAAACTTCGCGGTGATTATACACGGTATTAATTTGGCGACTCACCTTAATAAAGGTGGTGCGTTTTGGTAAATGTTTAATTCTATCAGCACCAATGTAGGTACAGGTTGAGCGAATGCCACCGAGAATTTCTTGCACTGTGTGTTTTACTTCGCCACGGTAAGGGAGCAATACTTCTTTCCCTTCGCTAGCACGATAATCATTTACTTTGCCGTAATGTTTATTCATCGCCTTGCTAGAGCTCATTCCATAGAAGGCCATAAAAGGTTCGCCATTTTTATAAATCACTTCGCCGTTAGATTCGCGATGGGCAGAGAACATTCCGCCGAGCATTACAAAATCAGCACCGGCACAAAATGCTTTGGAAATATCCCCCACATTGACGCAACCACCATCAGCACATACTAAGCCCCCTAAGCCGTGGGCCGCATCGGCACATTCAATAATGGCGGAAAGCTGTGGCACGCCTACGCCGGTCATTTTCCGTGTGGTACAAACGGAGCCTGGGCCAATGCCGATTTTCACAATATCCACCCCGCTAAGAATTAATTCTTCCGTAATTTCGTAAGTGACCACATTGCCCGCCATTAACACTTTTTCTGGGTACATTTTGCGAATGCGTTTTACCTGAGTGAGAAAATGTTCGCTGTAGCCATTGGCAATATCCATACAAATCATATTAATTTGCGGAATATGTTCGAGAATTTGTTGTAGGCGTTCAATTTCGTGTTCACGTGAGCCAATGGTTAAGAAAATATAAGGTAGGGTTTCTGGGGATTCTTTGGCAAATTGGATCCATTCTTCTAGGCTGTAGAATTTATGGATCGCGGTAAACATTTGGAATTTTGCTAATTCTTGCGCCATTTCAAAAGTCCCTACGGAATCCATATTGGCGGCAATAATTGGAATGCCAGTGATTTCAGCTTTACTATTGCGGGTAATAAATTTACGGGTGAGATCCACTTGTTTGCGTGAATTTAAGGTGCTGCGCTTAGGTTTGATTAAAACACTATCAAAATCTAAATATTCTTGTTCTTCAATTAACATAAGTTACCTCTTTTATGAGTGTTAAATTTAAAAGGGAGCAAGCAAACATTGCTTACAAAATAATGTATTGACCTCCTCAGCTCCCTAAAGGGAGGTGATTCCTACTAGTTCCTATCTTCGATAGGCTACTCTCGGTGGGTTCTTGTTGCTGACCGCTAGTGCGGTTCACTTCACAAGCTCTACGGACAAGCCCTGCCCTGATTTATTTATTCGTTTTGCCTTACATCTCCGCCCTCAAGGACGGAGTTTTACGGCAAGAGTGATAAAATATTAGAACAGCTTAATCAATAATATTTATTGTGTAGGTTTTAATTTTGCTCAGTTGAAACCTCTGTTATTTTTACCTTAGGTTGATCTTTTGGCAAGATTAAATTTAAGGTTAAGGCTAATAAAGATCCAACAGTAATGCCAGAGCCAAAAATTTCTTTAATAAAAGCCGGTAATTTTGCTAATAATTCTGGGCGGGCGGTAACCGCTAAGCCACATCCTAAGGAAATGGCGATAATCAAACCGTTGCGTTTGCTGTGTTCTACACGGTCTAACATTTGAATGCCGGCCACAATAATCATTGCAAACATAATTAAGCCCGCGCCACCTAATACTGGCAATGGAATGGAAACAATTAAGGCACCAAAAACAGGGAAGAGACCTGCTAAAGCTAAGAGAATGCCGGTGATGATCACCACATAACGACTGGCTACGCCTGTTAAGGAAATGACGCCAATATTTTGTGAGAAGGAGGAAAACGGGGTGGTGGACATAATGGCGGCTAAGGCGGATCCTAAGCCATCACATAAAATGCCTCCGCGTAAATGTTTCCCGGTGATTTCTGTTTCGGTGACATTGCCTAAGGCAAGGAAGTTACCGTTGGATTCCACAATGGTGACAAGATAAGCAATGGACATTCCGATTATGCCGGAAAGTGGGAATTCTAACCCAAAATATAAAGGCTGTGGTAAGGCAAAGATTTGGGCCGCCTTGACGCCACTAAAATCTACCCAGCCAAATATTAAAGCGACACAGTAACCAATCGCCATTCCGATAACAATGGCGGCGGCGGAGAAAATCCCTTTTCCCCATTGCACTAAGGACACCACGATCACCAATACAAAGGAGGCCATTAGTAAGTTTTTAGGTTCCGCATAATGGGCATCGCCGACTTGTGCCCCGGCAAACCAATCCACGCCGACGGGGATTAAACTTAACCCGATCATCATTACTACGGTGCCGGTGACCACTGGTGGGAAAAGTTTACGAATATAGGGCATAAAAAAGCTCCCTATGATCATCACTAGAGAGCCAATTAAAGAGGCGCCTAATATTCCGCCGACGCCCGCCTGGCTAAAACCAATGGCTAAGGCGGCGGCGACAAAGGTAAAGCTGGTCCCCATTACGGTTGGTAGCCGAATTCCAATCGGGCCAAGGCCGCGACATTGAATAATGGTGACAATGCCAGAAATCAGCAAAGCCGCATTTACAAGAATAATGGTGTCGGCGGTAGGGAGTTTTAACACGTTCCCTAAGACTAAAGGAACCGCAATAATGCCACCGAGGGCGGCTAAAAGATGCTGTGCTGCTAATAATAAGCTTAAACCAATGGGGGGCTTGGCTTCGACGTTGTAGGTAATTTGATTATTCATTATCGCCTCATAGGGAAAATTGAAATAATAGGGTGAAGCATTAAAAAATGCGCAGGCATTATAGCGTATTTTTACTGTGACGCAAACGGTTGCGTGAAGATAATAATCAGAAAAAAGGAACGGTAAAAAAGAAGGGGAAGAGAGAAAAGAAGGGAAACAATGGGCATAAAAAATGCCACCAAATTTGGCAGCATTTTAATATTCTTTAATTCAAATTATAGTGCAACAACGTTTGCTGCTTGAGGGCCTTTTTGACCTTGTTCTAATTCGAAAGAAACTTTTTGGCCTTCAGCTAAAGTTTTGAAGCCATCTGACATAATCGCACGGAAGTGAACGAATACATCTGCGCCACCGTTATCTTGAGTGATGAAACCGAAACCTTTGCTTTCGTTGAACCATTTAACTGTACCAGTTGTTTTATTTGACATAATATGTCCCTTTTATAAATGTTTATACGGTCGTAATAAAAATATTACGATGGGTTTTATTTTAAATTTTACAGCAAATATAAAAGAAATACGGAGATACGAATCGACTAATTTCGGTGTAACTTTGTTTCTACTTTTTTACTTGGTGTCACTATAAAATATATGTCTTTTTTAAAGACGAGGCTTATAATACCTTGTTTATGAGATTTGTACAGATATTTTTTAAATTATTTGTAAATAAAAAATTTTACGCCACTGTTTTTTTGTATATAATCTTGATTGTTAAGTGGTTTTCCCCTTCTTAAGGGCATAACAAAGCAGCAAAAAAAGAAAAGAGAAAAACGAAAAGTTTAAAATTTCCCCCTTAAAAAATGCCTGAAAAAAATATCGGCAAAATGTAAGCAAATTTTTAAAGAAATGCCATTAAAATAAGCATAAGATTTAAGTCTAAAATTAAAGAAAAAAATAAAATAAAGGGAGGCAATAATCTAAAAATAAATAAGCTTTTTTATTTTAAAATTCAAATTAAATAAAAAAGTTTATTTATTTTATTTTTCTCGAAAATAATATTTTCAACCTTAAAAAGGAGCAATATATGTCGTCATTTATGATTTTGTCTATTATTTTTCTCGTTTTAATTGGAGTGGTATTGTATTCCACGGTGAAAACAGTGCCACAAGGGTTTAACTGGACTATTGAGCGTTTTGGCCGTTATACCCGCACTTTGCAACCAGGCTTAAGCATTGTGGTGCCATTTGTAGAACAAGTGGGACGCAAAATTAATATGATGGAGCAGGTGCTAGATATTCCAAGTCAGGAAGTGATCTCGCGTGATAATGCCAGCGTTTCCATTGATGCCGTTTGTTTTGTGCAAGTGGTAGATGCCCGTAAAGCCGCGTATGAGGTGAATAATTTAGAACAGGCGATTATTAACCTGACAATGACCAATATGCGTACGGTGTTAGGCTCGATGGATTTAGATGATATGTTGTCGCAGCGTGATTTAATTAATGGTCGTTTGTTAGGGATTGTGGATGATGCTACGAATCCATGGGGGGTTAAAGTCACACGTATAGAAATTCGTGATGTGAGCCCACCAAAAGAATTAATTGAAGCAATGAATGCCCAAATGAAGGCAGAGCGTAATAAACGTGCGGAAATTTTAGAAGCGGAAGGGGTGCGTCAAGCGGAAATTTTACGTGCCGAAGGGGATAAACAATCGCGTATTTTACAAGCAGAAGGGGAGCGTCAAGAAGCCTTCTTAAGAGCGGAAGCCCGTGAACGTGCCGCCGAGGCAGAAGCGAAAGCCACGCAAATGGTGTCTTCTGCCATTGCAGAAGGTAATACCCAGGCCATTAATTATTTCATCGCACAAAAATATACCGAAGCCTTAAAAGATATTGGTAGTGCCAATAATAGTAAAGTGGTATTAATGCCATTAGAAGCGGGTAATTTAATTGGTTCAATTTCGGGTATTGCGGAATTATTACAAGCAAACAAAAAATAACATTGAAGCTATTGCCGTTATTTTCGCGGCAATAGTTTATTTATTCTTTGGAGGTAAACATGAATTGGATTAATAATTGGGATCTGTGGCTTATTGCCGGTTTTGTTTTGCTGATTTTAGAAACATTGCTACCGGGCATTTTTTTAATGTGGTGGGGCATTGCGGGGATTATTTTAGGGGGGATCGTGGTGCTGTTTACCATTCCTCTTACTTGGCAATTTATATTCTTTGCGGTGTTGGCGGTAACGGCTAGTGTCCTTGATTGGCGTTATCAGCGAGGCAAAGATCGAAAACAAGATCAACATTCCCACTTAAATCAAAGAGATAAAGCAATGTTAGGGCAACAAGGTCGGGTTGTGGATATTTTACAAAATGGTGCAATTCGAGCTCAATTTGGTGATACCACCTGGAAAGTTGAAGGCCAGAATTTAAATATTGGCGATGTAGTGCAAGTAAGAGAAGTGCAAGGCATTGTGTTGCTGGTGGATAAAATTCAATAATGCTTGCCTATTTTTAGCCAAAGTTAAAAGATAAAATACCTTATGAAAAATACTTATTAATAATCATTAATCAGTATTTTTTTTTACTTATTTTTTAGGATAATATTGCCCTTTTTTTGAATTCAACCAAATTTATAATAAGCAGGTATGTAATGTGTCAACTGTTAGGTATGAACTGTAATGTTCCTACAGATATTAATTTTTCTTTTGAAGGTTTTATTCAACGTTCAGGTTTAACCGCTGATCATTGTGATGGCTTTGGTATTTCTTTTTTTGAAGGGAAAAGTATTCGTATTTTTCGTGATAATTTGCCGGCATATCAATCGCCCATTGCGAATGCGGTAAAAAATTTACATATTAAATCTTGCAATGTGATTGCCCATATTCGAAAAGCCACCCAAGGGGAGGTGAATTTAGAAAACACCCATCCATTTGTGCGTGAATTATGGGGGGAAAATTGGGTATTTGCCCATAATGGTAATTTGAATCATATTCCAAGTGATGGCCAAAATTTACTCCATTCTAGCCATTCTCATTGCCAAAATTTATATCAACCCATCGGTAATACTGATTCCGAAAAGGCGTTTTGCTTTATTTTGAATCAATTTAGAAACAGCTTTTCCCATAAGCCTTCCTTACAACAATTAATGGCGGCTCTTAGCATTTTAAGTGAGGCGTTACAGCAAGGTGGCACCTTTAATTTTCTGCTATCGAATGGGGATTTAATGTTTGCTTATAGCACGACAGATTTACATTATTTAACCCGCCATGCCCCTTTTGGTAAGGCATCTCGTATTGATGATGGTGGGGTGATTGATTTTCAAAATTACACTAATGAAGGGGACAAGGTTACCGTTATTGCCACTTTGCCTTTAACCAAAGATGAGAATTGGTTAAAAATACAAAATAAAAAGCTGTATTTATTTGAAAATGGAGAATTAATTCATTTTTGTGACTAAAATACTTATTTATTAGTATGTTGGTTGGTGCAGCTTACGTGTATTATGCCTCTTCTTATGTTATTACTCCTCATGTGAACATAGGTAGAAATCATTTTAAGTGAATCCTCCTACTCACTTAAAATACGCCAGGTTTCTAGCGATATATTTCGTATTAACAAGCCCATATTAAAACCACTATTTTATATGGGTTTTTGTTTTTTTTCTTTTCCGGTTCTTTCTCTATATTTTTAGCAAAATAGCAAGTTATCCTTAATTATTTCAGGTAGAATAGATAGCACTTTGGACTAACTGCAATATTTATAAGGGATATTTTATGTTAAAAAAACTCTTTCTTTCTGTCTTCGCCGTATTCATTTTAGCCATTCTTAGTATCTGCTTTATTTTATTCACTCAAACGGGAAACAATCTTATTGCGTCATATATTGAAAACAAGGTGAACGAAGAACAAAATGCCGTCACATTATCTGTGAAAAAATTAACCTTAAGCGCTGATAGTTTGGACTTTAATGCGGTGATTGATGATGGCTCAAGTATGAAAATTAATGGCGGTTTTAATCTTTTCAAACAAAGTGTTGATCTTCATTATCAATTAAAGATCAAAGAATTATCTTACTTAGCGCCGTTAATTGGACAAAAATTACAAGGCCCGCTTAATACTCGCGGTACAGCAAAAGGCAGCCTCGCTAAATTACATATTCAAGGGCAAACAGATGTGGCCCAGTCGCAAACACAGTATGTGCTGACCTTAATTGATCGCAAACCGACCATTGCGCAAATAAAAATGCAAAATGCCCAAATTGCACAATTATTACATTTGGTGGATCAACCAAAATATGTGATGGGGCAGTTAAATATAAAAGGGCAGGTAGATTTATCGAATTTAGATCAGTTAAAAGGTAATGCTTTGTTGACCATTAAAAATGGCCAAGCCAATAGCCCTTTAATTAATAAAACCTTCCAGCAAAATTTACCAACACCAACTCTTTTTAATCTTGCCTCTAATATTAAATTAAGCGGGCAAACAGTGGCGGCAAGCACGGATATAAAAAGCAATATTGCCAATATTTCTGCACAGAAAACCACTTTTAATATTCAACAAAATCAGTTAGATACAGATTATAATTTGGATGTACCCGATTTACGCATTATCGGCAAAATGTTTAAGCAAAAAGTACGTGGCGCCATAAAAATTGCGGGCAATGCCCAATTTAAACATCATCAATTGTCCTTAAATGGCCATTCTAATACCTTAGGTGGTAAGCTTAATTTCAACTTGCAAGGTAATCAGCTCGTGGCAAACTTAGAATCCTTATCTTTGTTAAAAATATTGCACACTTTTTACTATCCAAAGATTTTCACCTCGACGGCCAATGCCAATATTCGTTATAACCTCTTAACGGAAAAAGGCGATATTGTGGCAGATTTGGCTAATGGTCGCTTTATTAATAGTCAATTAGCGAATGTGATCCAACAGCTGGCAAATTTTGATATTACTCGTGAAATTTACCAAAATATTAAATTAAACTCAGAGATTAATAAAAAGTTAATTCTGTCTAATTTGAATATGCAAAGTAAAGAAACCCAAATCACTATGCAACAAGGGCAACTTAATTTAGCCAATGAAACATTAAATATGCCTCTTAATGTAAAAGTGAAAAAATTACTCTTTAAAATCGGTTTAAGTGGCGATATGCGTGCACCTCATATTACCTTTGATGCCAATGCTATGGCGCGACAAAAAGCGGAAAAAGAAATTCAAAGAGGGTTAAATAAATTAATGAAGAAACATCCTAAGGAAGGAAAAATACTTCAAGACACCTTAAATCTCTTTAATAAAAAATTATTTTAATTAATAAACAAATAAAAATCCTTGCCAAGTAAATTGAGCAAGGATTTTTTTTGCTTAAAACTTGGTGATAGCAAGGGGAAAAACACTTCTTATTTTATTTTTTTAAGTCGCTTTAAATTTTTCAAAATATATAACAAAATAAAATAAGGAAATAAATAAAGGTTATATTAATATATTTTTTAAATGATTTTAAAATAATTAAAAAGAGGTGTTTTAAAGCTTGGAAATATTATTTTCTAAGATAATTTGATAATGATCAAAGAATAAAAAAAGAGACTTGTATATTTTCTACGAGATTATCATCTGAAAGGGAAAAAATATGAGCAAAACAAAAATCTTATTATCCGCTACCGCATTGTCGGTTATCGCTTATTTAGGAGTGGGAAGCTATGTGCATTTTTATGATAAAGAGCAGGGGAGGAGCTTGATTGAAGCAAGTGAATTACCGGAAGATTCAAAACAAGTAGCCGCTGTTTTTTTTAATAATGGTTGTCAATATTGCCACACAGAAAAAGCAAACTTACCTTTTTATGCTAAATTTCCATTAGTAGAAACTATGGTAAATAATGATATTAAACAAGGAAATAAATTCTTTGATTTAAATAATATTTTAGAAGGAATGAAAGACCCTTCTAAATTATCTGAAGTTAATTTAGCAAAATTAGAACGAGTTATTTTAAATAAGGAAATGCCGATACCTTCATTTAAATTAATTCACTGGGGCTCTGGGCTAAATGAGCAAGAAGAAAAAACCGTGCTAACTTGGATTCGAAACCAACGTCAAGCTTATTTTTTACCACATAATCTTAAAGGGGCGGATTCTTCACGTTCCTTACAACCGATTCCGGATAGCATTCCAACAGATCCTAAAAAAGTTGCCTTAGGTTTTATGCTTTATCATGATACTCGGTTATCGGGTAATAATACGGTTTCTTGCCATACTTGCCACCAATTAAAAGGTGGGGGTGTTGATGGTTTAGCTACATCCACAGGCATTCACGGTAAGAAAGGCGGCATTAATGCACCAACAGTATATAATGCCGCCTTTAACTTTGTGCAATTCTGGGATGGACGAGCTAAAGATCTTGCGGATCAAGCGGGAGGCCCTCCATTTAACCCGGTAGAAATGGGGTCTAAAGATTGGCAACAAATTATTGATAAATTAGCAGCGGATAAAGAATTTACGCAACAATTTTTAGACGTTTATCCTGAATTAAATGGTAAAAATATTACCGATGCTATTGGGGAATTTGAAAAAACATTAATCACGCCAAATAGTGCTTTTGATTTGTATTTAAAAGGGGATAAAAACGCCTTAACAGAGGCCCAAGTGAGAGGTTATCAATTATTTGTAGAAAATAAATGTGACACTTGTCATAGCGGTGCCGCTATGGGAGGGCAATCTTTTGAATATATGGGGCTTTATGATGATTACTTTGCGGCGCGAGGTAGTGCTCAAACCGATGCGGATAAAGGACGTTTTGCGGTGACTAAAAACCCAGCAGATATGCATAAATTTAAAGTGCCAACCTTAAGAAATATAGCCTTAACGGCACCGTATATGCATGATGCGAGAACCGATAAATTAAGAGAAGCCGTGAAAATAATGTTGCATTATCAACGAGGTAAAGATTTACCGGAAAAAGATGTAGATGATATTACGGCATTCTTGGAAAGTTTAACAGGGCAGTATCAAGGAGAAACATTACAAAATAGTACAAAGGCGAAGCCTTAGATCTCTTTTTTTAATTTAATCTCCTCGTTTAATCCCCCAAAAGAGAATTGCTTTTGGGGGATTGTTTTTTGTGTTTTGATTTAAGCTTGTTTTGCTAATTTTTGGCGTTGTAAGAAATACACAATAACCAATAATAAAGCACAGGCGGTTGAAATCACGAATAATGTTCCGAAGAAACCATTCCATTTAAAGTGTTCAATAATTAATGAAAGAGGGTAACCAGAAACCGCAGCACCGGCATAAGCGAATAAGCTGACAAAACCTGTAGAAGCAGCAGAGGCATATTTATGCGAGTTTTCCGCCGCCGCCATTGCAATTAAGAATTGAGGGCCAAAGATGAAGAATCCCATTAAGAAGAATAATGTGGACATCACATAACCGTTGTGAGTTGGGATCAACCATAAGGTTAACGCCACAGCAATGATACCTACCACATAAATAATGTTCATTTGAGTACGGTTACCATGGAAAATTTTATCGGATCCCCAACCGGCACATAACGCCCCTAAGAAACCACCGATTTCAAAGAAAGAAACGCTGGCATTGGCTTCTAAAATATCGTAGCCGTGCGTTTCAATTAAGAACAAGTTACCCCAGTCATTAATACCGGTACGGATGATATACACTAAGCAATAAGAAAATGCCAAGGCCCAAATGATTTTATTTTTAAAGACATATTCTTTTAAAATAGCGGAGGTAGATAAACCAATACCTTCACTTTCGTGTTTTTTCTCGTCTGGGTCATTACGCCATACGCCTACAGTAGGTAAACCCATTGAGCGAGGTCTATCTCTAAGGAAAACACATAATCCAAGGCCGATAACAATGGCAATTATCCCAGGAATAATCATCCCATAACGCCAACCCCAAGCAAGGGTAATCGCACCGGCAATAATAGGAATTAAAGCACCACCAAGGTTATGGGAAGTATTCCAAAGTGACCACCAAAGACCACGTTCATTACGAGAATACCAAGTATTTAAAATTTTAGAACAAGGAGGCCAGCCCCAACCTTGGAAAAATGCATTAATTACCCAAAGGCTCACAAACATAAAAATGGATGAACTCATACCAAATAAGATATTTACAATACCGGTCATCATTAAACCAATCCCCATAAAATAACGAGGATTAGAACGGTCACCAATTACACCAGATAAGAATTTAGAAAGACCATAGGTTAAATAAAAGGCCGTCCCCATCATCCCAATATCGGCTTTTTCTAATCCTAAGTCTGATAACATATCAGGCATAACAAAGTTAAAACCTTTACGGGTAAAGTAGAACACGGCATAACCAATGTAACTGACAATCATCAGTTGTAATCGCCAATAACGATATTCTTTATCTATATCTTCTTTAGATTTTGTAATTGGAAGATCAGGCGCTTCCTTGAATATTGACATAGTCATTTCCTTTGTTGAGTAAGTAAAAATAGTCAAGAGTTTAAAAAATAAACTCCAATTGGTTGTAAAACCACATCAGAATACCACTAAAAATTGGTATTTATTTTGATAAATATCACAATTTTATAATTGGAAGCACTTTATTATTATTTTTTATTAGGGTAAAAATTTTACAAAATAAAATAAAAATATTTTTTCCTTTAAATGCCCTTTAAATTTAAGCTAATTATTTGTTTTAAAAATAAATTATTTGGCATATACTGAATAGGTTATCAATTATTCAATTTCTTTTTATATAAAAGATTGTCAATTGGTTGAATCCCTAACGCTATTTCACTCCACAAAAATAAGGTTGTAGTATGTACGATGAATTTAAATTAAATAAAGTTTTTGTCACAAATATTGGTGAGCACCCTGAAAATGGATCTTTATTATTACATTTGGCGGTGATTAATGATGTGGAAGATATTAAACGCATAATGAACGAACCAGATGAACAAAAGAAACTATTAAAGTTATTTTTAAATACGGAAAGCAAGTCTTTAAGTTTTAGAGGGGTAGAGCTGGATACTATTGTTACATTGGCGGAGATTCCTTTTCATCAAATTAAAGTGATGACGGATACGGATACTAATATTTTTGTATTATTTTCCGATAGTATGGCATTTAATTTCATTAGTTTGATTGATGATTCTTATGAATTTTTATATGAATTTTTTCAAAATAACGGTTTTCAAATGACCACCTTTGAAGGGGGGGAAGGTGTTGAAGGGGCTGACGGGATTAAAGGGAAGGATGAAGAGGTGCTGTTAGCCGGAACACAAAAAAATTACTTGAATTAATCAAGGCAAAGTAAAAAGTAAAAAATAAGAAGCCCAAGAATAAAAAAGCCAAGTAAAGGGAATCCCTGAAACTTGGCTTTTTTGTATTTTAAATCCCACCATTTTTGGATAAAAAACTGCGGATTTGAGGTAAAAGCGGGTTTTAAAAAGTGCGGATTTGAGGTAAAAGCGGGTTTTAAAAACTGCGGGTTTGAGGTAAAAGTGGGTTTTAAAAAGTGCGGGTTTGAGGTAGAATCTATTAACATTTTGTTTTTAATGGAAATAATAGAGTAGGTGGAGAGTATGATTTTTAAAAGAAAAATATATAACAAATTATTAAATTGGAAAAATTCATCAAATGGCCATAGTGCTCTCCTTATTGAAGGGGCTCGACGTATTGGGAAATCAACAGTGGCTGAATTATTTGCAAAAAATGAATATGAAAGTTATATCCTAATTGATTTTGCTTTTGCCCCAAGCCATATACAAGACTTATTCAAAGATCTCTCTGATTTAGATTATTTTTTCTTACAGTTACAACTACAGTATGGCGTTAAGCTTGTTAATAGAAAATCACTGATTATATTTGACGAAGTACAGTTTAACCCACTTGCAAGACAAGCAATTAAAATGTTGGTAAAAGATGGAAGATATGATTACATTGAAACTGGCTCACTTATTTCCATAAAGAAAAATATTAAAAATATTCTTTTACCTAGCGAAGAACGAAAAATAGAAATGCATCCTCTTGATTTTGAAGAATTTCTTTGGGCTATTGGAGATAATGATTTACCTGATTTAATTAAAATGGCTTGCGAGAAAAAAATATCACTTGGTGAAAATCAGAATAGAAATCTTATGAGAAAATTTCGCTTGTATATGTTAGTTGGTGGTATGCCACAAGCTATTTTTACTTACAATCAACAAAATAATTTTGAAATGGTAGATGCGGTAAAAAGGGATATTATCCATTTATATATGAATGATTTTTTTAAGATAGATAGTAAGGGCAAGATTTCAAGTTTATATCAAAGTATCCCCTCTGAACTTAATAAACATACGGTAAGTTATCAAATATCCAGTGTGCTTCCTCACGATAGAAAAAATACCATAAAAGAAGAAATTTCAGAGTTAATTGCCTCAAAAACCGTCTTGCCATCTTATAACGTTTACGATCCATCATCAGGCCTTTCTTATATGTATTCAAGTGATAAATTTAGATTGTATCTTTCGGATACAGGATTGCTAGTGACACTAATGTTTATGGATAAAGACTTTACCGATAATATGATTTATCAAAAACTTTTAAATGATAAATTACCTGTAAATATGGGGATTGTTTATGAGAATGTTGTTGCTCAGATTTTAACGACGAAGGGTAAAAATCTTTTTTATCATACCTTTAAAGAGAAAGAGCAAAAAAGAAATTATGAAATTGATTTTCTTCTTGCTGAAGATAACGGAAAAATTTCGCCCATTGAAGTAAAATCTTCAGGCTACAAAACCCATAAATCTATAGATATTTTTGCACAAAAATATTCTAAAAAAATAGAAAGAAAAATTTTGCTTTATACAAAAGATCTGAAAAAAGATAAAGATGTACTTTGTTTGCCGATGTATATGGTACCTTGGTTATAATTTTTAAAAAGTGCGGATTTGAGGTAAAAGCGCTTTTTAAAAAGTGCGGGTTTGAGGTAAAAGTGGGTTTTAAAAAGTGCGGGATTGCGTAAGTATTTGTTTTTTAAAGCTAATATAAATTAAAAAGCCAAGTGAAGGAAATTTCCTAAACTTGGCTTTTTTGTATTGTAAATTTTACAGACTTCATTAATTTTTTAATAAACCAGAAGGCTCCTCAGAATAATCTTTTGGCGGCGATTTCTTTGTTATTTCTTTAATATCATTATTATCATCACTGACGGCCTCTTTATTTTTTACTTCCGGCATAAAGACATTTTCTTTTACTTTTGGTAATAAAGTTTCCTGATTTTTAATAAAGTGTTCATATAATTTTTGATAATCTTGAGCAAGAGTATGCATTAATTCTGCATTTTCGCTAAAGTGTTTTTCTAAATGATGTCTTTGTACTTCTAATTCTTTTTGAAGTTTTTTCAGTTCATTATCTTTTTGAGCTTGTTGCTTCGCTGAGCCTGCCACAAAACGAACAAAAATATAAGTAAACAATACGCCGATAATAAAACCAACAAATAACAATTTCCACATTTCTGGTGTGATATTTTGCATAATTACCCCCGGTATTAATAAACAATACCGAGGAGTTTAACCTAAAGAAAATTTAAATTCTTTGCACTTGATCACAGTATGTTGATTTTATTGTATATTTTGTAATTTTTTATAGGCTCGTAGCATCGCTTGATGAGCATTAAAGTTTTGCAATTTTTCATCATCGGCCTGTAATCCATAAAATGGATTGGCCCCTTGAATAATCGCCCAGACGTTTTCAACCATTTCTGCACCATACATTTTATTAAAGACAGGGCGGAATTGTTGTGGATCGCGTTCTTCATCAAGGAATAATTCTAAAGATTGAATTAAACAACGATAATACGTGGATCTCTGCTCATCAAACATTGAGCCACTCATATTTACTGTCCAATTAGCCCATTCCAAAGCATTGTCTAAATCATTTACCGCTAAATAAAGCATAGCTTTTAATTCGCCAACGCGCAGTGTTTGCCAGGCAGAATTTTTATCCGCAATAATGCCAATAAATTCACGAATACGGGTGGCATCATCAATATCTTGCTCATCAAATTGTTCTAACAATTCAAAATAAGTGTCTTGATCGTGATGGAAATGAGGTAAATCTAATAAAATTTCACGCCATTCAAGGCCCATATTATTATTGGCATAAATTAAGTCATCCACGGGATAAATTTCCGACATTCCTGGCACTAAAATACGGCAAGCATCAACGCCTAAATGTTGATAATCCATAATATAGGCCTCAAGATTATCGCGCGCCACAATGGCCATTAAATTGGCGAATTCTTCTTGGGTATTTTGGCCAGTAAAGGACCAATCTACAAAGTCAAAATCAGGCGTATCTTTAAATAAATCCCAAGAAATTAAACCGCTAGAATCAATAAAATGGGTTTCTAAATTAGCATGTTCCGCCACATCAGCATTATTGAAGGAAGGGGCGGTAAATACATCTAAATCTTTTAGGCTACGGCCTTGTAATAATTCGGTTACTGTACGCTCTAAAGCCACTTCAAAATTAGGATGAGCACCAAAAGAGGCAAAACAAGTACCATTTTGTGGATTTAATAAAATCACACAAATCACCGGATATTGCCCACCTAAAGAGGCATCATAAGCAAGAATAGGGAAGCCTTCTTGCTCTAAGGTTTGGATGGATTCTTGAATATGAGGATAACGATTTAATACCGTTTTAGGAATTAAAGGCAGGCTAATAGCCTCGGCAATAATTTTATTTTTTACAAAACGCTCAAAAATTTCTGATAACCCCTGTACGCGAGCTTCAAATTTATTATTCCCGGCGGCCATTCCATTGGAAACAAATAAGTTCGCAATAATACTTTGTGGAATATAAACGGTTTCTTGATCAGATTGACGAACATAAGGCATAGCCACAATACCGCGTTCTCCATTGCCAGATTGTAAATCAATTAATAAATCAGGGGTGAGTTGTTGGTTGGGGTCAAAATAGGCTAAAAGCTCATCATTTAAAATGCCTTCAGGTAATAAATCTTCATCTTCAATAGCAAACCATTTTTCAGAAGGGTAGTGGACAAAATCACCATTGGCAATATCTTGTCCTAAATAAAAATCAGCAAAGAAATAATTGGCTGAAAGACGTTCAAAAAATTCCCCAAGTGCAGAGGCTAAAGCCGCCTTTTTACTGGCACCTTTACCATTAGCAAAGCATTGAGGGCAATCTTTATCACGAATATGGACTGACCACACATAAGGAACGGGATTAAGCCAAGAGGCGGTTTCAATATTAATCGCAAGATTATCTAATTTTTGTTGGAAGCTGTTGATGCTGTCTTCAAGGGCAGCATCTTTTCCTGGAATAAAAGTTTGTTCTGTCATAGGGATCCTTTTTTTAACAATTGGAGCATAATAGAGAAGTTTTTATTTGGGGGCAACTTGTTTTAATTTAAAAAAATAAATATCCATTTGTTAAAAGTTAATTAAATTTGACGTACACTATAAGCGTTAAAAAATTGATGTATTAAGTAACCAGATTATTAAGAGGCAACATAATGCTTATTCCAATTAACGTTTATCAAGATAATTATATTTGGGTCTATGGTAGAGGCGATCTCCCCGTTATTGTTATTGATATGGGCCAATCAAGCCCAATTATTTCTTTTTTAAAAGACTATCATCTTTCCGTAGAAAGCGTGTTACTCACCCATTATCATCAAGATCATATCGCTGGTATTGAAGCCTTTAAACAAGCTTACCCAAAAGCAACAGTATTTGGCCCGCAAGAATGCCAAACCTCCGCCATTGATCAATACCTTCTCACCCATGGCCAACAAGATGAAGAAATTTATACCTCTCATTACCAAATTAACGTATTAAATACCGGAGGCCATACGGCGCAACATGTTAGCTATCTTATTGATGGTATTTTATTTTGTGGCGACACCTTATTTTCCGCCGGTTGCGGACGGGTATTTACTGGCGATTACCAACAAATGTTTGATAGTTTACAAATTATTAAAAGGCTTCCAAGTGAAACCTTAATTTGTCCCGGCCACGAATATACCCTAAGTAATTTAGAATTTGCCTTAGCAGTTGCTGATGATGTACATAAAAAACAAATTATTTTTGACCAATTAGAAAAAGTAAAAACATTACGGGCAGAACATAAACCAAGCTTACCGACAACCCTTGCCCTAGAAAAAGAAATTAATCCTTTTTTACAAGCCAATACCCTGGAGGAATTTATTCACTTACGCAAATTAAAAGATAACTTCTAATTAATATGCAAGAAGTATCAAGGGTGATTTGCATAAAGGGGGCTATTTAGACTAAAATAGCCCCCTTAAATTTTTTATTAGATTGTGGGAAAAGTGAGGATATTTATCCTCTTGAAAGAATTATTATGACCATTTTAGTGTTAGGTATTAATCATAAAACAGCCAGTGTTGAATTACGTGAAAAAGTCGCCTTTTCAGAAGAAAAACGCCAAACAGCATTAAGCCAAATTAAAGAACAAGGCTTAGCAGATAGCACCGTAATTTTATCTACTTGTAATCGTACAGAGGTTTATTTACATAATAAATCCATCTCACCAGAAGAACAGCAACTATGGGCGCTGCAAATTGAACAATGGTTTGCCACATTGCATCAAATTCCCATAGAAACCTTAGAATCCAGTTTATATTGTTGGCAGAATCTAGAGGCAACAGAGCATCTTATGCGTGTTGCCTGTGGATTAGATTCTTTAGTACTTGGTGAACCTCAAATTTTAGGGCAAGTTAAACAAGCTTTCCAACAAAGTGAAAATTATTACCAAATTACGCAACAAAGACTTTCTACCGAATTTTCCCGTTTATTCCAAAAAGTTTTCTCCACCGCTAAAAAAGTACGAAGTGAAACCCAAATTGGCAAAAGTGCCGTTTCTGTTGCTTATGCCACTTGTTTATTGGCCCGCGAAAAGTTTGACTGTTTAAAAAATTTAAACATTTTATTAGTCGGCGCCGGCGAAACTATAGAACTTATTGCTCGTCATTTATTGCGTCACGGCGTAGGCTCTTTAACCATCGCCAACAGAACCCAAGCAAGAGCAGAAAAATTAATTGAAAAACTTGAGCATAATGAAACTATCCATCTAAAAACCTTAGCCCAACTTCCCCAAGCCTTAAGCCGTGCAGATATTGTGATCACGTCAACAGGTAGTACAGAACCACTTATTAGCCACACAATGGTGGAAAAAGCCCAATTAGAACGATTATATAAAGCACAACTTATTATTGATATTGCCGTACCACGAGATGTAGAAGCCGGGGCGGCGGATGTTGAAGGGGTAGAATATTTTAATGTAGATAACTTACATAACCTGATTCAACATAATATTCATCAAAGAGAAAAAGCCTCTCGCCAAGCGGAAAATATTATAAGCCAAGCGAACAACGAATTTTTTGAATGGTTAAAGGTTCGACAATTTACCAATCTTATTCAAACCTATCGTAAAGAAGCGGAACAAACACGCCAAGAGTTACTCAATAAAGCCCAAATGTCGCTAGCACAAGGGGATAATGTGGAAAAAATCTTACAAGAATTAAGTTATAAATTAACTCAAAAATTAATTCATAACCCAACTCAAGCGTTACAAACTATGATGAAAAAAGGCAATAGCCAAGGGTTACGTGCTTTTTCTCAATCTATGTGTAAAAACCATTGTGAAGCTTGCCAAGAAGGTCGTGAAGAAACAAATATTTGCCCAAAACTGTCTTCCCAATAAGCTTACAGGGAAATGCTTAAACTTTCTTCAAATGATTCATTTCATTAAAAAAAATAAGCCTAGAACATTGCAATTAAAGAAGGCTTATAGCATAATACGAGGCCTTGAACGACGATAACTTATCGTTCAATCCTATGGGAGCCTTTTCGGCCCCTCGCAATAATCTCTGGTTCACCTGGTCAGGTTCGGAAGAAAGCAGCCAAAGTCAGATGTATTATGTGCCGAGGTAAGCTGGAAAGGCTCCCGCCTTTTTATGGCTTTTGTCTATTTCTTTTGCTTCTTTTTTCTTTCTTTATTTCTTTTTTTGGGTTTTAAGCTTATTTCCTTTATTTTTGCCAGGGATTTTGCCTTAAATTTTGAGCATAAAAAAACAGAGATAAATAAGATTATCTCTGTTATTTTTCAGGGTTCGCCTAAAATTATTAAGCTTTTTTACGTGTTAAATTGGCTTTATAGTTTGCAATGGCATTTAATAATAAAGCGAATAACACACCTAAAATACCGCCAACAAATGTACCGGCAATCACAATTAATGCACGTTTTGGTTTAACGCGTTGTACTGGGTAAGTTGGGGATTCTTGATAATCAAAAGCTTTAAATTTTAATTGATCACTTTTCACTTCAAAAGAAGATAATTTGTTTAATTTATATTGAATATCATAATAACGATTAGGGTAGTCTAATGGTCTTTCTTTTAAAATATTAAGCTGCGCTGTTAAATATTGCTCACCTAATAAAAATAAGAAGTTATTGTTATACATTGAATTATCTTGAATAGTAATTAATGAATCATTGCTGACATTATTTGGGTGCAAGCGATCATTAAATTTTTCTACATAATGTTTAATTCCTGCATTTTTAGCAATATTTAAGGCATTAGTTAAGTTTTCAATTTTAATTTTACGAGTTGATTTAATTGCTTGATCAATATTATTCATTTCAGATTCCAAGGCGATTTTTTTCATTTTCACTTGGAAAACATAGTCATTTAAAATACGGTTATAAACGGCGGTTTCCACATATTCTAAAAAGTTTTTTAATGTACTTTGAGCCACCGCAGGATCATTGGCAGAAAAATCAATAGCTAAATTATTAACATTAATTGTATTTTTCTTGTTTTCAGGTTTTGCAATCACTAATTGTTTAAATAAAGCATCTAATGCTTGTGGTTTTGTCATTCCTTTAGCAATCATTTCTTTATATAAAGGGGTGGTTGTAAAAAACTCATCCGTTAAATCAAATGACACTAATTCTTGCTCATATTTTTGGAAAATTTGATTAGGCGTAAAGGAGGCATTTTTGGAATCTAATAATGTATTATATTTTTGTACGTATAATAAATAATTCATAACACTTTGCGTATTTGGCGCAACAATAAGGGATTTTGAGGTCCAAACTTGAGGGGCTAATAAAGCATAAGCAATACTTGCAATCGCAAAGATTACAGTGACGCCAATAATGGTTAATTTGCGTTTCCATAAATCAAACATCAGTTTGATTAAATCAATTTCATCATCATATGATGCTTCAATATTTTTATTATTCATATTATTCATATGGTTATAATCCTAAGGTAAGTAATTGTAGTCGTAAATAATCATAGTGGTAATTTTGCACAAGGGACAGATTATACTATTAATTTCAGTAAAAGTAATAGAAATTAAATAATTCTATCAGTTAGTTGACGGAATAAACTATCAGTATGATTTAATTGCTCAAAACTGCCTTGTTCCATTAATTTACCCTCATCTATAATGCACAGCTTATTAAAACGTTCAATATAGGTAATACGGTGAGTCACCATAATTAAGGTTTTATTGGCACAATGTTTTAAAATTAAATTTAAAATATGACGTTCGGTTTCACGATCTAAACCTTCCGTTGGCTCATCTAATAATAAAATAGGTGCATTATTTAATAAGATTCGTGCTAAACCTAAACGACGTTGTTCACCACCAGAAAGGGGACGACCGCCATCGCCTAACCAAAGATTTAAGCCTTCATTTTGTTCTAATAAGTTACCTAAACCCACTTCACGCAAGGTGGCACGCATTATGTCATCTTGCAGTTCTTGCTGTGAGGCAATTTGTAAATTGTTACGCAGAGTATCACTAAAAATATGTACTCGTTGTGTCAGAAAACAAATATGCTGGCGTAAACTGTTTTCGCTAATATTTTGAATAGGCTGATTGGCTAAACAAATTTGCCCTTGTTGAGCATCGTAATTACGCACCAGTAATTGTAAAAGGGTGGATTTACCGCTCCCAGTTTTGCCTAAAACGGCCACTTTTTCCCCTTGTTGAATAGTTAAATTAATATTCTGTAAACTCGCAAGGGTACGGTTAGGGTAGTGGAAGCTTACCTGTTGTAATTCAATAACGGGTTGCTGATTAGAGAGTTTAATATCCCCGTTGCCATCAAAATTAACCAATGGTTTATGATCAATAATTTCGTTAATACGTTCTGCCGAGGCAATCACTTGCCCAATATGTAAGAAGGCAGCACCAATTGGCATTAAAATTTCAAAGCTGGCTAAAGCAGCAAAGGCAAATAAACCAATAATCGCTGCTTGATAAAGCTGGTTATCAGGGGCTAAATTTTTGGCAAAGTCAGTATCCGCCGCAAACCATAGGGTTAAAACTAGAATAATGCTGTTGGCAAACATTAAAATTGCCGTAGAAAGGCCAGATAAATTCGCTTCTTTTTGTTGGTAGCTTTGCCATTTTTCTTCTGTTTGACCTAGCTTTTGCTGTAAGGGTTGTTGAGCATTAAAGAGTAATAATTCTGCCTGTGCTTGAATAAATTCTACAAATTGACTGCGATAAACCGCGCGAGTATCTGTTAAATCTTTCCCAAATTTACGCCCTAAACGATAGAAAAGGGTTGGGATTGTGGCCAGTAAAAATAATAAGCTAAAACCGATAAACAAGGCTAAAGGCAGATTAAAGCAAGCTAATACAATGGTTAAAATCGTAATTACCACAACGGCGGTAATAAAAGGAGCAATTAAACGTAAATAGAGGCCATCTAAGGTATCCACATCGGCCACTAAGCGATTTAATAAGTCACTATTACGGTAGCGATTTAACACCGCCGGGCTTAAGGGAATAATTCTCTTAAAAACCTGTACTCGTAATTTTGCCAAAATTCTAAACGTCGCATCATGAGTGACAATTTTTTCTGCATAGCGTGCCGCTGTTCGGCCAATGGCTAAGCCACGGACACTGGCAGAAGGGTAGAAAAAGTTAAATAAGGCCCCTAATCCCGCAATGGCAGTGGCACTAAGAAACCAACCGGACAGGGTGAGCAAACCAATACTGGCCGCCAGCCCGACGATCATTAAAATAATGCCTAAAAATAAAGGGAATTTGGCAAACTTAAATAAATGTAAGAAAGGTAAGAGTGCACGCATTATTGAATATCCTGTTGTCTTTGAGCGAGAAGTTCCGCGAAGAAGCTTTCATTTTTTAATTGATCAAAGGTACCTTGTTGAACAATTTCCCCGTGGCGCATCACCAAAATATTGTCGCATTGTTTTAAATCTTCAATGCGGTGAGTAATCATTAAAGTGGTTTGTTGATGGCTAATTTTTTCTAAGGCCTGTAGCACATAATTTTCTGATTGAGCATCAAGGCTTGCGGTGGGTTCATCTAATAATAAGAGTTTACCCTGACGTAATAAGGCACGAGCAATTGCAAGACGCTGTGCTTGGCCAACAGAAAGGCCGATACCATTTTCTTTAATTTCACTATCTAAGCCTAATTTTTGCGTAAACTCAAAAGCTTGCGCCTGTTTTAAGGCTTGCTCTAATTTAGCAAGGCTAATATTACGATCTCCTAATAAAAGGTTGTCACGAATGCTACCTTCTAATAACAATGGATTTTGACCCACCCAAGCAATAAGGGCACGCCATTGGGTAAGGTTTAATTCTCGTAATTCAAAACCATTGATGGTTAAGCTCCCTTCATAACTTAGGAAACCTAATAACACATTCATTAAAGAGGTTTTCCCCGCGCCACTTTGGCCCACTAAAGCAATATGACTATTGGCGGCTAAATCAAAATTTAGGGCTTTGGTTAAGGCTTGTCCTGTTGGGGATAATACAATTAAATCTTTCGCACGGATGGCAATACCTTGTGCCGCACTTTGGCTTAATTGGGCCGTTTTTTGTGCGGCCGTTGGCTCATTATTATTGGTTTGTGCGCACACATAATCGGTTTCTAAGAAATCCACGATGACATCTGCCGCACCAATACCAGCGGAACGGTCATGATAGTAAGTGCCTAAATCACGCAGTGGTTGATAAAACTCTGGGGCTAAAATTAAACAAAAGAAGCCAGTAAAGAGGGTTAAGGTAGTATTGTATCCACCAAAATTAATTTGGCCTAAATAACTAAAGCCAAAATAGACCGCCATTAAAGCAATAGAAATGGAGGTAAAAAATTCTAGAACGGCAGAAGAAAGAAACGCCATTTTTAACACATCCATCGTGGTAACACGAAATTCTTCCGTACTTTCTTCAATATGTTCTGTTTGTTGTTGTGCTTTATTAAATAGGCGTAAAGTTTCTAAACCCTGTAAACGATCAAGAAATTGACCGCTTAATTTGGCCAGCACGGCCATATTTTTTTGGCTACTTTCTGCCGCCGCAATGCCTACCAAAATCATAAATAAAGGAATAAGTGGCGCAGTTAGGAATAAAATTAATCCTGCGGCCCAGTTTAATGGGAAAACCGCAATTAAAATTACAATGGGTACAATGGCAGATAAAGATTGTTGGGGTAAGTAACGGGCATAATAATTATGTAAGTTTTCGACTTGTTCTAACATAATGGTTGCCCAACTTCCGGCTGGTTTATTATTAATGGTTGCCGGGCCAACTTGTTCAATTTTATTTAGAATTTGCTGACGAATAACATTTCGAATTTTTTTCCCCGCCTGAAAACCAATTTTTTCACGGTACCATAAAATACCGGCACGAATAATAAAGCCGATAAATAAGCCGATAAAATAAGGGAGTAGAGAGCCACGTTCGGCTTTCTCCATAATTAAACCTTGTAAAATAATGGCTAAACAAAAAGTTTGCGCCACAAGAATTAAGGCCGAAAAACTGGCCAATAACACATTCAGGCTGGTGATTTTTTTTATTGGTGCCTGTTGTGCTCTTAGCCATTTTTGTAAATATTTCTGGCGTGCTTTGTCCATATAAAGAGTTCCTATTAAATAAAACAAGGCGGGAAGAGGATAAATTCTTCTCGCCTAGGTTATTAAAAAATGCTTACGAGTCTTGACTATCGAGGCTATCTAAGAAACGTTCCGCATCCAAGGCCGCCATACAGCCAGTACCCGCTGAGGTAATGGCTTGACGATAATTGTGATCCATCACATCACCGGCGGCAAAGACCCCTTCCACAGACGTGGCGGTGGCATTGCCTTCTAAGCCAGATTTCACCACAATATAGCCGTGATTTAATTCAAGTTGATCTGCGAAAATCGCCGTATTTGGTGCGTGACCAATAGCAATAAAGACGCCATCTAATTTCAGCTCTTCTGTTTGCGCTGATTGAGTATCTTTAATACGCACACCGGTAACGCCCATATTATCCCCAAGGACTTCTTCTAAAGTACGGTCCGTATGTAAGATAATTTTGCCTTCTTCTACTTTTTTGTATAAACGGTCAATTAAGATTTTTTCTGAACGGAAAGTATCACGACGGTGAATTAAATGCACGACAGAAGCAATGTTGGCAAGATAAAGGGCTTCCTCTACTGCTGAATTTCCCCCGCCCACAACAGCCACAGGCTTGTTACGATAGAAGAAACCATCACAGGTTGCACAAGCAGACACACCGCGACCTTTAAATTCTTCTTCTGACGTTAAACCTAAATAACGAGCAGAAGCACCAGTGGCAATAATTAAAGCATCACAGCTGAAGTTTTGCATATCACCAAATAATTTAAATGGGCGACTGGAAAGATCTACCGTATGAATATGATCAAAAATAATTTCCGTATTAAATTTTTCCGCGTGTTTTAACATACGTTCCATTAATACTGGGCCGGTGGTATCACCAAAATCACCTGGCCAGTTTTCAATTTCAGTGGTTGTTGTTAATTGACCACCTTGTTGTAACCCTGTCACTAATACCGGATTAAGATTTGCACGGGCGGCATAAATTGCCGCGGTATAACCCGCAGGGCCAGAACCTAAAATTAAAAGTTTGCTGTGTTTTGTGTCTGTCATAATAATGTTCTCAAAAAATAGAATTAAAAATTAAAGCCTTATTGTGGTTAATAAAGTAAAGAATAAAGGGCTCTACGATATTGATTGGTTAAAGGATCACTATTTCCCAAGGCCGCCAGAATGTCTAAAAATTCTTTTTTCACCTCGCCACCTTCGGCAGCTAAATCTTGTTGTAAAATTGGCAATAAGAGTTTTAACGCCTCTTCACTACGGCCGGCTTGATGTAGGGCAATGGCCAATTTTAAAGCGGCTTGATGGCTATGATTTTGTTGATATTCAGCTTGTAATTGTTGAATTTCAGGGCTATTGGCCGCCTTTAACAGTAAATCAATTTTCGCCTGTAAACTTTGCCACTCAGAATCACGATCTTGCAATGGCACCTTATTTAAAATCTCTTGTGCTGGTTCAATGCGTTTCATTGTTAAATAGGTTTCGGCATAGAGGAGTGCGATTTCAGAATTTTTATATTGGGAGAGCTCCCAAGCGGCTTTTAATAAAGGTAAGGCCTCTTCTGTTTTCCCTTCTGCCAACATTTCTAAGGCCTGGTTAAATTTAAGCGCTTCTTCTGAAGGCAAAATTAAGGCGAGATGTTGTTGTAAAGAGGCATCATCTACAGCACCATGAATGGCATCAATGGCTTTCCCTTCTTTAAAAAGATAGGTGGTAGGCAAGTTTTGTAATTGAAATTGCGCTGCCAGATTTTGTTCTATTTCACAATTAACTTTCCCCAATAAAAATTGCCCCTTTAATTCAGTGGCAATTGTGGTTAATTTATTTGTAAAAGCAAGACTTTCCGGCATACTTGGCGCATAAAAAACCATCACCAAAGGTAATTTTTGTGATGCTTGCAATGCTTTATTTATATTCTGTTCATTAATATCAATAATTGGTGTGGACATTTCCTTTCCCTAAATGACAAAAAACTTTGCGAATTGTAGCAAAAAAACACTGTAGGCGCTATGAATTAAGACGCCTTAATTTATCAATTAACACTTTTTGCTATTAGGCAATACCCCATAAATTTGATAGAATCCGCACAGTTTTTTATAAAGAGGCAATGATAGTGGCATTAATTAATTTAGCCCAAGCAGATTTAGCGTTTGGGGATCATCCTTTATTGGATAAAGCAAATTTACATATTGAAAGAGGAGAAAGAGTGTGTTTAGTAGGCCGTAATGGTGCGGGTAAATCCACTTTAATGAAAGTCCTCGCCAAAGAAATTCAACTAGATGATGGACAGCTGATTTTTGAAAAAGATATTGTGGTGGCCCGTTTGGAGCAAGACCCTCCCAAAGGAACGGAAGGCACAATTTTTGATTATGTTGCGGAAGGTGTTGGGCATCTTTCCGCATTATTAAAAGAATATCATCATATTTCCCAAGCCTTAGCCACCGATTATAGCGACAAATTATTAAGTGATTTGGAACGCGTGCAAGCAGAACTTGATCACTCCAATGGTTGGCAATTTGAAAATAAAATTAATGACGTATTAAAAAAATTGGAATTAAATGCCGACACCCAGTTAAAAGATTTATCTGGTGGTTGGTTGCGCAAAGCGGCCTTAGCACGTGCTTTAGTTTGTAATCCGGATATTTTATTACTTGATGAGCCTACCAACCACTTAGATGTTGGCACCATTGAATGGCTTGAAAATTTATTATTAGATTTTAAAGGCAGTATTATTTTTATTTCCCATGACCGTGCTTTTATCCGCCGTATGGCCACTCGGATTGTAGATTTAGATCGTGGACAATTACAATCTTATGCCAGTGATTACGACACCTATCTTGTTACCAAAGAAGAAAATTTACGGGTAGAAGAGCAACAAAATGCGTTATTTGATAAAAAATTAGCCCAAGAAGAAGTATGGATCCGTCAAGGTATTAAAGCTCGTCGAACCCGTAACGAAGGACGAGTAAGGGCATTAAAAAAATTACGTGAAGAACGTCGTAATCGCCGTGATGTATTAGGCTCTGCTAAGATTCAATTAGATCATTCTAGTCGCTCGGGCAAGATTGTCTTTGATATTGAAAACCTCAGTTATGCCATTGGTGGCAAAACCATTTTAAAAGATTTTACGACCCGAATTTTACGTGGTGATAAAATTGCTTTAATTGGCCCGAATGGCTGCGGTAAAACGACCTTTATTAAATTATTGCTAGAACAAATTAAAGCCGATGCCGGCAGCGTACATTGCGGTACAAAATTAGATATTGCTTATTTTGATCAATATCGAGCGGAGCTAGATCCTGAAAAAACAGTTATGGATAATGTGGCAGATGGCAAACAAGATGTGGAAATTAACGGCCACAAACGTCATGTTTTAGGTTATTTACAAGATTTCCTCTTCCCTCCAAAACGTGCAATGACACCGGTTAAAGCCTTATCTGGCGGTGAGCGTAACCGTTTACTCTTGGCAAAATTATTATTAAAACCAAATAATTTATTAATTCTCGATGAGCCCACTAATGATCTAGATGTGGAAACCTTAGAATTATTAGAAGAAATTTTAACGGAATACCAAGGCACTTTATTAATCGTAAGTCACGATCGTCAATTTGTAGATAATATCGCTACAGAATGTTATTTCTTTGAAGGTGATGGGGTATTGAATAAATATGTTGGTGGCTTCTTTGATGCTAAACAACAACAGGCCAATGCCTTAGCTCATCAACGAGAAAAAGAACAAAAACAAGCAGAAGCACAGCTTAAAGCAGAACAAGAAGCGAAAAAAGCCGCCTCCCATAGTAAGCCAAAAACAGCGAATAAAGTAAAACTTAGCTATAAAGAACAGCGTGAGCTAGAGCAGTTACCACAACAGTTAGAAGCGTTAGAGCAAAAAATTGCCGAGCTACAACAAGAAGTGGCAGATCCTGCATTTTTCCAACAAAGTCACGATGTCACCAGTGCAAAATTACAAGCGCTAACGGATGCGGAAAATCAGTTAGAAGAAGTGTTTTTCCGTTGGGAAGAGTTGGAAGGAAAGCAACAAGGGGAAGCTTAAAGAGTATCAGTTTTTGAAAATCGTCCTAATTGCGTAAAAAAGTAAAGCCTAATAATTTCTTATTAGGCTTTTTTTTATGGTATTAATTATTAATTTTAAGTTTGAGAGAATATTTATAACTAATAATTAACGTGAACAATGATTTAAGGTGTAACACACATTAAAACGGAGGGCATTATACAATGTTACATCTATAAAAAATGTGACTCCTATCACAATATAAAAATTTACTAATAAATAGTTATCAAATTGATTTTATTAATTTTATTTTTAAAAAAATAGGATTAAAATCATCTTGTTTCTTTAAACTATAGAGGTTATTAAATATGAAAAGAAAATATTTTGGTCTTGCAATTGGTGCTTTTGTTATTGCTTTATCTGGTTGTTCTGCATCATTAAATGCGCATAATCCAACAGATGCAAAATTAGGCGTAGAATGGATGCAAAGTTCTGGTGAATATGATGCCCTTTCTTATCAAGCCTTCAATACCGCAAAACAAGCGTTCTTAAAAAATAAAGTCAAAGGTAAAAACGCCGTGGTTGTGGATTTAGACGAAACGATGATCAACAACAGTGCTTATGCGGCCTGGCAAGTAAAAAACAACAAATCTTATTCGCCAGAAAGTTGGAACCAATGGTGTGAAGCACGTGAAGCAACAGAAATTCCTGGGGCAGTTGATTTCGCGAATTTCGTGGTGAAAAACGGCGGTGATATGTTCTATGTTTCAAACCGTAAACAAAAAGTGTATGACGCCACAGTGGATAATTTAAAAGCCTTAAACTTCCCACAAGTGGATGCTAAACATATTTTATTGAAAGAAAAAAGTTCCGACAAAGCTAGTCGCATTAATAAAATTCTTAAAGACGGCTACAAAGTGGTGTTAATGGTAGGGGATAACCTTAATGACTTTGGTAGCGACGTTTACCATAAAACTAACAAAGAAAGAGTGGCTTACGTAAAAACACATAAAAATAATTACGGCACAAAATGGATTATGTTACCAAATCCTAATTACGGTGGCTTCCAAACTTCAGATTTAAGTATTAAACCTTGGAGCGGTAAATAATTCCACCTCTTATCAACAAAACCTAACAAATATCGCTATTTGTTAGGTTTTTTGTTATTTGCCATTATCAAAAAAATGATTAAAAATCCCTTTTCTTAAATGAATATGCGGCAAGTGATATTCAATATAATGAATTAACCAAGTTACATCTGCAGAATCTAATAAGGTCATTTCCCCTGTATTAGAGAAAAAAACATTAGAGCTAAAAGTCACTTCATTCATTTCTAGAATATTTAAACGATATTGCTTAAGACCATTGGCCGTGGTGATTTTAATGGTATGGGCCACACGGCTATCAGCGCGGAAGGACCAAAAAAACAGATCTACATGTTTTTCCTTACCAAATAAACTCACTAAATGGCTCATTAACAGAGTAGTAGGTTCCGCATATTTTTCATTAAGAGAGATTTTGCCATTATTAATATCAATATTAAAAATATTTTCCATTATGATCTCCCTTTATCCTATAGTTAAATCCGGCGCATTTTCTAGCAAACAAAACAATATTGCCCAATAGAATTGATGAAATTTAGACACAAAAAAAGCCGCTTACGCGACTACAATTCAAAATTAAATGGAGGCGTGTCCCGGAGTCGAACCGAGCTACATGGATTTGCAATCCAGTGCATAACCGCTTTGCTAACACGCCATTTGATAAGGATTAATTGGAGCGGGAAACGAGGCTCGAACTCGCGACCCCGACCTTGGCAAGGTCGTGCTCTACCAACTGAGCTATTCCCGCATATTAATCTAAGAACGATTGACGTTCTGAATCAATGAGGTGCATTTTACTGATTAAAGTCTTGCTGTCAAACAGAAAATGCAAAAAATCAATTAAATGCTTAAAAGCAATACAAATCGCCTATTTTATAAAAAAATGCCCTTAAAATTTGCCCCTAAAAAAAGGATAACCGGAGCATTAGCCCTTGATTATCCTTTCTAAAAAATTGATTATTTCAACAAAAACTAAAGAGCCACAAGCACACGGCCTTTTATTTGGCCTTGTAGAATTTGTGCGATTTTTTCATCTAATTCTTCTAAACTTACTTCAACAAAGTTTTCCGCGAGTTTTTCACTTTTCCATTCATTGGCTAATTTATCCCACACGGTTTTACGATATGGCATTGGGTAGTTTTGTGAATCAATACCAATTAAGCTAACACCACGTAAAATAAATGGGAACACCGTCGTATTTAATTTAATAGAAGCTGCATTGCCACAACAAGTGACCACACCCATAGGGGCGGTTACTTTTAACATATTTTCTAAAATCGTGCCGCCAACCGTATCAATAGCCCCAGCACACATTGGTTTTAATAATGGTTTATTGGCAAGATTTTCAAAATCTTGACGTAAAATCACCGCTTGGGCACCAAGATATTTCAAATATTCTTGCTCACTTTCCTTACCCGTAATCACCGTTACCGAGTAACCAAGTTTAGCCAAAATCAGTACAGCTAAAGATCCTACACCACCGGTAGCACCGGACACTAAAATTGTCCCTGATTCAGGGGCAACCAATTCTGTTAAGCGTAGCACCGACATTCCCGCCGTTAAACCCGCCGTACCATAAATCATCGCTTCTTTAGGACTAAGATTTGCGGGTAATTTCAGCGCCCATGCAGAAGGCACCCGAATATATTGTGCAAAACCACCGGCGGTATTCATACCAAGATCATAACTGGTGACAATTACCTTATCATCTTGCTTAAATTCCGGATTATCCGATTTCACCACCGTACCAACGGCATCAATACCTGGCGTATGTGGGAAATGGCGAGTCACTCCTTTATTACCTGTTGCCGACAAGGCATCTTTATAATTTAAAGAAGAATATTCCACTTTTACCACTAAATCCCCAGCCGGCAAATCTTTAATTTGTTTTGTTTGAATGCTTGTTGTAAATTCGCCATCTTGTTCAGCAACGACAAAAGCTTTAAATTCTTGGTTTTCCATATGACACCTCTTAACACTAAAAATAAAAGGTTATAAGCAAGCCTATAACCCAAATTGATTTTTCATTATAAATCTAAGGGCAGGCACTATAACATTTTTTACAACAGGATGAAATCAAGGGGGCAAAAATTTGTACGAGTAAATTTAGTGAATAAAAAAGAGGGGATTTTTCAGCAAAAGCATTGGCAAAGCAGGCTATTTTTGAGGCAAAAAAAAAGCCGCTAATGCGACTATCTTTTAATTTGAATACCATTAAGAAATGGTGCCCGAGGGCGGACTTGAACCGCCACGCCTCGAAAAGCGAGGGATTTTAAATCCCTTGTGTCTACCGATTTCACCACTCGGGCAAGAGTGGAGCGGGAAACGAGGCTCGAACTCGCGACCCCGACCTTGGCAAGGTCGTGCTCTACCAACTGAGCTATTCCCGCATGTTAATGTTATGCTGATAAATCAGCATTGCTAATCAACGAGGTGCATTGTACTGATTTAAAGGGGCGTGTCAAACAGAAATAGAAAGAAAAAGTTTAATTGCTTAAAATTGCTCCTCCTCTTACTTTAGCGAGGGGAGGAGAACAATTAGACGAAATGAATAACCAACTCAAAGAATGAATTTTAATGTGTTATTTTTAATGATTTTTTTCATCTAGCAACATATCTTTAGCGGCATATAAATATTGGAACATTGACCAAACCGTTAAAATAGCCGCCACATATAAACAGAAAATAGCGGCGTATTCCATTAATGCATTGTAACGCCACAATAAACCACCTAATGCTAACATTTGAGAGGCAGTTTTCACTTTTCCTAACCAAGAAACAGCGACTTTATTACGGTTACCAATTTCAGCCATCCATTCTCGTAATGCAGAAATAATAATTTCGCGAGCAATAACAATAATGGCGGGAATAGTGATCCAAAATGTGTGCTGATGTTCCACCACTAAAACTAACGCGGAAACCACCATGACTTTATCCGCAACAGGATCAAGAAAAGCGCCAAAAGGCGTACTTTGATTCCATTTTCTTGCTAAGTAACCATCAAACCAATCTGTTACGCCGGCAATAAAAAAGAAGAGCATCGTAACAAAAGGTGCCCAATCAAAAGGGAGATAGAAGGAGATAACAAAGAAAGGAATTAAAATGACTCTGAAAATAGTCAATATAGTTGGGATATTGAATTTCATATACTTATTCGCTCATTAAGAAAATATGCCTTCATTCTAAAGGAAAAGCATCTGTTTTTAAATAACTTAAGTCATTATTTTTGTTATTAGAGGAATTGCACTTTTATAGAAATCATTTATTATAGTTTTTTTTGTTTAAGGAACGTAGAAATGAATATGTTATTTGAATATTTGGCCGATTATGGGCTATTTTTAGTTGAACTTATGACAATAGTGGCGCTGTTTTTAGTTATTATTGCGATAGTTATTAGTTTAAAGAGTCGTCAACATATACCGGTTGGAGAGCTAACGATTACGGATTTAGGTGAAGCTTTTACGGATAATACGAAAAAGTTAGCACAATTTCATTTAGAAGAAAATGAATTAAAAGCTTTAGAAAAGAAAGAGAAAAAAGCGAAAAAAGTTGCAGAAAAAGCGAAGGCGAAAGAAGCCAAAAAACAAAAAGAAGACGAGGACAATACACCTGCTCGTTTATTTGTTTTAGATTTTAATGGCGATGTATCGGCATCGGAAACCCATTCCTTAAGAGAAGAAATCAGTACGATCTTATCTGTTGCAAAACCACAAGATGAAGTATTATTACGTTTAGAAAGCCCAGGTGGCGTGGTACATGGTTACGGTTTAGCAGCTTCTCAATTAGCTCGTTTAAAACAGCATCATATTCCATTAACCATTGCAGTAGATAAAGTGGCTGCCAGCGGAGGATATATGATGGCCTGTGTCGCGAATAAAATTGTGGCAGCACCTTTTGCTATTGTGGGATCCATTGGGGTTGTGGCACAAATTCCAAATGTGCATCGTTTATTGAAAAAACATGATGTGGATGTGGATGTAATGACTGCCGGTGAATATAAGCGGACTATGACGATCTTTGGCGAAAATACGCGAAAAGGGAAGAAAAAATTCCAACAAGAGTTAGAAGAAACACATATATTGTTTAAAAACTTTGTAGAAGCAAATCGTCCTCAAGTGGATATTGATACGGTAACAACGGGTGAACATTGGTTTGGCGAACAAGCCATTGCTCTGAAGTTAATCGATGAAATTGGTACTAGTGATGATTTGATTCTTGAAGCCATTAAAACCAAAAAAGTTTTAAAAATTAAATATACGGTGAAAAAATCGTTGTTACAAAAAATCGGCCAACAAACGGAAGAAAGTGCAAGTCATTTCTTATTAGGTCTATTAAAACGTAATGAAAAAACGTTGTTGTAACAATTGTAATCAAGATCAATAAAGAGTAAAAAGTAAAATAAATTTTACTTTTTAGGTATATGCCTTTATTATCACTCTTGCCGTAAAACTCCGTCCTTGAGGGCGGAGATATAAGGCAAAACGTATAAATAAATCAGGGCAGGGCTTGCCCGTAGAGCTTGTGAAGTGAACCGCACTAGCGGTCAGCAACAATAACCCACCGAGAGTAGCCTATCGAAGATAGGAGCTAGTAGGAATCACCCCCTTTTAGGAAGGTGAGGAGGTCAAGCTTGGATATTATTCGTAATATTTAAAAAATAAATTTTTAAATATTACGATGTTTTTTTTGTTTGAAATGCTGAGGTAAATATGAAACTTGGACGTATTTTATTATCAACAATTGCAGTAGCAACATTAGCAAGTTGTGGTAATTTAAGTGAAGTAAATAAAGATGGATCTTCTGACCATCTTGTCTGGCCTAAAATTAATCAAGATACTTTTAACCATGATGGTAGCCAATTTGGTTCTTGGCCAAATTGGAACAATGTTCGAATGATCGAACGAGGTATGAATAAAGATCAAATTCGTCAATTAATTGGTAACCCTCAATTTGCGGAAGGGTTATATGGCGTTCGTGAATGGGATTACGCTTTTAACTATCGTGAAGCTGGCGTACATAAAATTTGTCAATATAAAGTGCTATTCGATAGCACAATGAATGCTCAAAATTTCTATTGGTTCCCTAATGGTTGTAACGGCAACGCAACATACACATTATCTGGTGATTTCTTATTTGATTTTGATAAAGCAACATTAACTGCAAACGGCATTAAACAAGTGGATAATATTGCCCAACAACTTATTAATGCAAAAGCTAAAACCGTGAAAGTTGCAGGTTTTACAGATCGTTTAGGTTCTGTCGCTTATAACTTAAAACTTTCACAACGTCGTGCAAACACTGTGAAAGCACGTTTAATTCACGATGGCGTAAAAGCAGAAATTACTGCAGTAGGCTATGGTAAAGCACAACAAGTGAAAGCTTGTGATGGTGTAAAAGGCCAAGAATTAAAAGATTGTTTACGTCCTAACCGTCGTGTAGAAATCACCTCAAGTGGTGAAATTATTCAATCGAATGAAACATTTGAAGCAAAAGCTGGCAAACAAGGACCAGCACCTTTATATAACAAATAAAGGTTGCTTAAATTAATGTGATACAAGAGTCTCCAGAGTGATATACTTTGGAGGCTCTTTTCTGTGAAAGTCTTTTACAAAGAAAATCGCTCATTATTTTCATTAACTTACTTAAACTAACCTTGAGATTTTTATATGGAAAATTATATTGATTGGATTATTATCGGCATTATTGCCTTTTCGGCCATTGTCAGTTTATTACGCGGTTTTATCCGTGAAGTGATTTCCTTAGTCACCTGGGTGGTGGCCTTTTTTGTGGCCGCAAATTTTTACCCATATTTAGCGGAATATCTTACTCAAATTAACACCCCGGATTTACGTAACGCCGCCAGTATGGCAATTTTATTTATTATTACCTTAATTGTGGGCGGTATTGTGAATTATATTTTAGGACAATTAGTAGATAAAACGGGCTTAAGCGGTACAGACCGCGTACTTGGTGCCTGTTTTGGTTTACTACGTGGAGTCTTAATTGTGGCGGCTATTTTATTCTTTGTGGATACCTTCACAAATGCCAAAAATACCGAATTATGGAAAACCTCTGAATTAATTCCGCATTTTGGATTTATTATCGATTGGTTCTTCCAACAAATTCAAGCAAACTCCAGTTTATTACAATCTGTAGTGAAACCAGCGTAAGGGCCTTATTGAATGAAAAAATCCTCCCTGATTGTAGCAATTACCGGTGCCTCTGGCGTAATGTATGCCGTTCGTTTACTGGAAGAATTACAACAAATTCCTACAATCAGCACCCATTTAGTGATCAGTGACGCGGCGAAACAAACGATCGCAGCCGAAACTGATTACGCCATTAAAGACATCAAACAACTTGCCGATAAAAGCTATCATTTTAAAGACATTGGTGCTGCCATTTCCTCGGGATCTTACCGCACATTAGGAATGGTGGTGGTGCCTTGTTCCATTAAAACTCTTTCCGGCATTGCACACAGCTACACGGAAGATTTAATCACCCGTGCTGCTGATGTGTGTTTAAAAGAGCGTTTACCACTGGTTTTATGTATCAGAGAAACGCCTTTACATTTAGGTCATTTACGCTTAATGGTGCAAGCCAGTGAAATTGGCGCCCAAATTATGCCGTTAATGCCCGCTTTTTATCATCAACCCCAAACGGTAATGGAGATTATCAACCAAGGGGTTACTCGCATTTGTGATCAATTTAACATTGAATTATCTAAACCACTGTTTAAACGGTGGGGCGAAGAATAGCGATGAATTGTTGTTTTTTTATAAAAAAAGATTAATTTTTTAAAAAATAGTTGATCCATAAGTGGATAAAGTCCACTATAGAGCCATTTTTTGGCGATAAGCATTAGATTTTAGGGAAATGTTAAATGAGTAAATCTTTAGTAATTGTGGAATCCCCAGCAAAAGCAAAGACGATTAATAAGTATTTGGGTAATCAATATGTGGTGAAATCTAGCGTTGGCCATATTCGTGATTTACCTACCGCAGGAAGCGGAGAAAAAACCAAAGCAGTATCAACCCGTGGTATGAGTGCCGAAGATAAAGCAAAAATAAAAGAAGAACGCGCACGTAATGCCTTAGTCAAAAGAATGGGTATCGACCCATACAATGATTGGAAAGCCAATTATCAAATTTTGCCCGGTAAAGAAAAGGTTGTTGCTGAGTTAAAATCTTTAGCCAAAAAAGCAGATCACATTTATCTCGCAACGGATTTGGATAGAGAAGGGGAAGCCATCGCATGGCATTTACGTGAAGTAATCGGTGGCGATGATTCACGTTTTAGCCGTGTTGTATTTAATGAAATCACTAAAAATGCCATTCAACAAGCCTTTGAAAAACCAACTAACTTAAATATGAACGGCGTTAATGCCCAGCAAACTCGTCGTTTTTTAGATCGAGTAGTGGGTTTTATGGTATCGCCATTATTATGGAAAAAAGTGGCTCGTGGCTTATCCGCAGGGCGAGTACAATCCGTTGCTGTAAAATTATTAGTAGAACGTGAACGTGAAATTAAAGCCTTTACACCGGAAGAGTTTTGGCAAATTAGCACCATTGTTAATAACCAAGAAAATATCCAACTGAAACTTGATGTAACAGAATTTAAAGGTAAAAAATTACATTTACATAATGCAGAAGAAACAGAAACTGTTGTTGAATTTTTACAGAATCAAGCCGATTACATTGTTTCGAGTATTGAAACTAAACCCACCACATCAAGACCAAAAGCACCATTTATCACATCAACGTTACAACAAACAGCAAGTACCAAACTTGGCTTTGGCGTTAAGAAAACGATGATGTTAGCACAGCGTTTATACGAAGCGGGCTATATTACTTATATGCGTACTGATAGTACTAATTTAAGTAAAGATGCCTTACAAATGGCGAGAGATTATATTTTAGAGAATTTTGGGAAAGCATATTTACCAGAAAAACCTAATTTTTATTCAAGTAAAGAAAATGCGCAAGAAGCACATGAAGCCATTCGTCCTTCTAATGTGGAGCAACATGCTGAGAGTTTAGTGGGCGTTGAAAAAGATGCCGCCCGTTTATATGATTTAATTTGGCGTCAATTTGTGGCTTGTCAAATGCCAGCTGCTAAATACGATAGTACAACGCTCACGGTAACAGCGGGAGATTATGGCTTAAAAGCGAAAGGGCGTATTTTACGTTTTAATGGTTGGACCAAAGTGTTATCCCCAGCTGGTAAAGCCGCAGAAGACCAAGTTTTACCTGAATTATCTGTAGGTGAAACATTAATTTTACAACAAGTAGATCCGCAACAATTCTTTACTAAGCCACCGGCACGTTTTAATGAAGCGGCGTTAGTGCGAGAATTAGAAAAACGAGGTATTGGTCGTCCGTCAACCTATGCTTCAATTATTTCAACTATTCAAGATCGTGGCTATGTTCGCACGGAAAATCGTCGTTTTTACGCCGAAAAAATGGGGGAAATTGTGACCGATCGCTTAAATCAATCTTTCCCAAATTTAATGAACTACGATTTTACTGCCAGTATGGAAGATGTTTTAGACCAAATTGCTGAAGGCCATAAAAATTGGAAAGAAGAATTAAATGAATTTTTTGCGAATTTCTCGCGCCGTTTAAGCCAAGCGGAATTAGACGAACTTGAAGGCGGAATGAAACCAAATAGCTTAGTGGCTACAGATATTCAATGCCCAACTTGTCACCGTCATATGGATATTCGCACTGCCAGCACCGGCGTATTTTTAGGCTGTTCTGGCTATGCTTTGCCACCTAAAGAACGCTGTAAAACCACAATGAATTTAATTCCAGAAGCGGAATTATTAAATGTATTAGACGAAAGCTCAGAAACCAAAGCCTTACTCGAGAAAAAACGTTGTCCAAAATGCCATACAGCAATGGACAGTTATTTAATTGATCCTCATCGTAAATTATATGTTTGTGGTAACAATCCAAATTGTGACGGCTATTTAATTGAAGAAGGGGAGTTTAAAATTAAAGGCTACGACGGCCCTGTTGTGGAATGTGATAAATGCGGTGCTGATATGCATTTAAAACTAGGGCGTTTTGGCAAATATATGGCTTGTACTCAATGTGACAACACTCGCAAAATTCTTAAAAATGGCGAAGTGGCACCGCCAAAAGAAGATCCCGTTCCTTTCCCTGAATTGAAATGTGAAAAATCTGACGCCTATTTTGTGTTACGCGATGGTGCTAGTGGTGTCTTTATGTCGGCACATAATTTCCCGAAATCAAGAGAAAGTCGTGCGGCGAAAGTTGCGGAACTTGCACAATATGCCGATCGCTTACCAGAAAAATTAAAATATTTAAGTCTCGCGCCACAAAAAGATCCAGAAGGCAATGATGCTATTATTCGTTTCTCCAGAAAAGAAAAGCGTCAATATGTGACATCGGAGAAAAATGGCAAAGCCACCAAATGGCGAGTCTATTTTGTCGATGGCAAATGGACAAAGGAAAACTAAACTTTCTATATCTACCGTACCCGTAAAGTACGGTAGATGTTTTTTAACCCCTATAAAAGAAGAGATTTTACGACAATGCAACACAACACATCTTTGTTAGCGAAATTTTTTAAGCTACAACAAAACCACACCAATACTAAAACAGAGGTTATTGCAGGGATTACCACCTTCTTTACCATGGTTTATATTGTTTTTGTGAACCCGTCCATCCTTGGAGATGCGGGAATGGATAAACAAGTGGTATTTGCCACCACCTGTTTAATCGCCGCCCTTGGAACAATAGCGATGGGGCTTTTTAGTAATTTACCGATCGCCCTTGCACCAGCAATGGGCCTAAATGCCTTTTTTGCCTATGTTGTCGTGGGAAAATTAGGCTACTCTTGGGAAATCGGAATGGGGGCTATTTTCTGGGCTTCTGTGGGCTTATTTTTAATGACTTTATTTAAAATTCGCTTCTGGCTTATTGGCTCCATCCCCTTAAGTTTACGTGCGGGCATCAGCGCCGGTATCGGCTTATTTATCGCTTTAATTGGTTTTAAAAATATGGGCCTTGTAGTGGCGAATCCGGCCACTTTAGTCGGCTTAGGTGATTTACATAATCCACAAGTATTAATGGGCTTATTAGGCTTCTTTATTATTGTGGTTTTTGCTGCCCGTGGCGTATTTTCTGGGGTGTTAGTGTCTATTGTTGTGGTGACCAGCCTCGCCTTGATTTTTGATAAAAACGTAGTTTTCCACGGCTTTTTCTCGATGCCACCAAGTTTTGCCCCAATTGTTGGTAAAGTAGATGTTATGGGAGCCTTTGATTTAGCTTTAGCCGGGGTGATTTTTTCCTTCTTATTGGTGACCTTATTTGACTCATCCGGCACCTTATTAGGGGTAACGGACAAAGCCGGCATCAGCGATGAAAAAGGCCGTTTCCCAAAAATGAAACAAGCTTTATTCGTTGATAGCTTAACGGGAGTTGCCGGCTCTTATGTGGGGACTTCCTCCGTTTGCGCCTTTATTGAAAGTGGCTCCGGCGTTTCTGTGGGTGGGCGTACAGGATTAACGGCAATTGTTGTTGGTTTATTATTCTTATTAACCATTTTCTTATCACCATTAGCCGGCCTTGTCCCAGCGTATGCAACGGCAGGAGCTTTAGTTTATGTAGGCATTTTAATGGCTTCTAGCTTAATTCGTGTTACTTGGGATGATTTAACCGAAGCAACGCCCGCCTTTATCACGGCTGCCATTATGCCTTTTACCAATTCAATTACGGAAGGTATTGCTTTTGGTTTTATTAGTTATTGTGTAATGAAGACTTTTACAGGCCGTATTAAAGAAATCAACGCACCTGTATGGGCAGTTTCAGCGTTATTCCTGATTAAATTTATTTTTGTAGATTAATTAACAATATTGAATTTAATGATTAAACCTCGTAAATGTATTTACGAGGTTTTTTACTTTCTGGCTAGACAAATCATTCTTCACCTTGCACAATAGCCTTTAATTTTCCCCTAACACATATAACTTGGATAAATAATGACGGTAAAATCTCTTGATCCTATTTCCCTTCCTTTACATTCTGTATGTTTAATTGAAGCTTCCGCAGGGACGGGTAAAACCCACACTATTGCATCTCTTTATTTACGCCTATTATTACAAGCAGGAAAAACCGAAAGTAACTTCCCTCGAGCTTTAACGGTAGAAGAAATTTTAGTCGTAACCTTCACCGAAATGGCAACGGAAGAATTAAAAGAACGTATTCGGAGCCGAATTTATGCAACCAAGCAAGCCTTATTAGCATACCGTCAACAAGATACCAGCTTAGTGGATCAAGATCCCTTATTACAACAAATCGTTTCCCATATTGCTGATATTGATCTCGCCATTACACGCTTAACCTTAGCGGAACAAAACTTTGATTTAGCGGCTATTTTTACGATTCATGGATTTTGTCGTCGAGTATTAATGCAATATGCCTTTAATTCTGGGATTGCTTTTGATTTAAAAATCGTAACCGATGAAAGAGATATCCTACAACATTTAACCAATGAAATTTGGCGAGAAAATTTTTATCGCCAATCGTTACGAGTAACAGAATTTTTAACGGATAATTTAGGCTCACCGGTAAAATTATTAAAAAATATCAATAACAATATTACCAATCATATCGCCGTAGAAACTGGTCATCAGCCACTTTTGAATATGAGCTTAGGGGAATTTCTTAACCAGCTAGACGAACAATTTGAGCATATTGAACAATTTAAACAACAATGGCTGGATCATAGTGAAGAAATTCAAGCTTTGTTTGCCAAGCATAAAGCGAATATTAAGCTGTATGATAAAACGGTAGTAAAAAGATTTCCTGTTATTGATAATTGGGCCAAAGGGCAGAGTAATACGATGCCAAAAAATTTGCCACAAGATATGGCCAAATATATTAGCCAACAAGGTGTGATCAATAATATGAAAAAAGGTCAAGAGCCTTTTTATCATCCATTTTTAGAAAAAATCGATCAATTTCTAGCTCAAAGTAATTTGGAAATTTATAAAACATTTTTATTTTTTCATTGTCGCCAAGCCTTACAACAAAAAGTGTTAGAACATAAGATTCACAGCAATGAAAAAGGCTTTGATGATTTATTACGTTTAGTGAAAGAAGCGTTATATGCGGAACAAGGGGATGAATTAGCAGCTTTAATTCGTTATCAATATCCTTTTGCTATGATTGATGAGTTTCAAGATACGGATTTACAGCAATATCAAATTTTCTCCAAAATTTATATGCAAGAATTGCAAACCCAAACAGATGCCAGTGGTTTCTTGATGATCGGCGATCCCAAACAATCTATTTATAAATTCCGTGGTGCGGATATTTTCACTTATTTAAAAGCGGCAGAACAAGCCAAAGAACAATTTACCTTAGAAAAAAACTGGCGTTCTAGTGCGGATCTCATTGATGTAGTGAATGGCTTATTTAATTTTTCTACAAACCCACCATTTGTTTATGAAAATATTCAATTTTTACCGGTACAAGCGGCACGTCATCTCGAACCTTTCGAAATCAATGGGCAAGTAGAGCCGGCTTGTCGAGTATATATTCAACAGGATACTAACAAAGAAACCCTGGCCCAACATTGTGCCACTTCGATTCAATCTTGGTTACAAAATGCTGAATATGGTAAAGCTAAAATTGGCGAAAAAGCGGTGCAAGCAAAAAATATTGCGGTTTTAGTACGGAGTGGTACTGAAGCACAATTGGTTAAAAATGCCCTATTAGAACGAGGTATTAACGCGGTATTTTTATCTGATAAAAGTAATATATTCCAAAGTGAAATGGCTAAAGATATGTTACGCATTTTAAGTGCTTGCCTTGATCCTAACAATGAAAGAAAAATCTTAAATGCCTTAGCAAGCCGTCCCTTTGGTTTAAATAGTGAAAATATTATTGAATTAAAACAAAGCGAACAGAAATGGGAAGACTATGTTTTACGCTTTATGGCCTATCAAAAAATATGGTTAAAACAAGGCGTATTGCCAATGTTACATCAAATTTTAATGCAAGAAAAAATTGGTGAATATTGTGATGAACGCCAATTAACGGACTACTTACATTTAGCAGAATTATTACAACAAGCAAGCCGTTTAAATGAAACGGAAGCCGCCTTATATCGTTGGTTTGAAAAATCCATTTTGTCCTTAATAGACGAAGAACAAACAGAACAAATTCGCCTCGAAAGTGACCGCGAATTAGTTAAAATTGTCACCTACCACAAATCAAAAGGCTTAGCTTATGATTTAGTTTGGCTACCATTTTTAGGCCTCGCAGAAAAAAATTGGCGTAACACCATCGACACCTACTATGATGAAAAACGTCAAGAAGTAGTATGGAACTTAGATGGCCAACAGCAAGAATTAATTACTCAAGAAAGCTATGCAGAAAGTTTACGTCTACTTTATGTGGCCTTAACGCGTGCCAAATACCAAGTGGTACTGGCGTTACCTGAAAATTTTGAAGAAAAATGGAATGCCTTATTATACGTCTTAACTCAAGGGGAAATTGGGTTAGAACAAAAAATTAAGAATAGCAAAGGCAACAGCATTGAATTACTTGAAAAATTACAAAGTCGAGTAGGGGAAGGGAAGATTATTCTTGCAGAAGCGGATGAATTATATGGCGAACAACTGGCCCCTAAATTACTGTTACAACAACAAACACCAAGCTTACATCTCAGCCAATTTAACGGCCAAATTGAACGACATTGGTCGGTAGCCAGTTTTACCTCCATTACAAGACAACATCATTTCCATTTAGATAATGAGAATAACCTTGCCAGCTTTTATGTGATTGATGAAGCATTGGATTATGATAACGTAACGCAAACATTTAGCGGTCAAGGAAAAATGAATTCGCAAGAAATACAATCGCCATTAACCACAAATATCGAACAAAATGAAATGTTGTTAACGGATTATGCCCCGGGCTATTCACCTTTTGACTTCCCGCGAGGCGCCAACGTAGGGACTTTATTACACCGCTATTTTGAACATGAAGATTTTCAACAAGGCGTGCAAGAAAATAGCCTAAATTATATTTTAGAACGCCTACAATTAGCTCCAGAATGGCAAGAGCCGTTAAGCCATTGGTTACAAAATATTTTAACCACCCCATTATTAAATGAGAGTGAATTAAAAAAACAAGGTGGAGAGAACTTTTGCCTACAAAATATCCCGCAGCAAGATTGCTTAAAAGAAATGGGCTTTTTCTTAAAAATAGGGGCTAATTTTAGCTTAGGAAAATTTAATCAAGCCTTAAAAAAATATCATCATTTAACCTCAGAATCCTTACAGCTTGAGCATTTACAAGGTATGTTACGGGGGTTTGTGGATCTCGTATTCCGTCACCAAGGAAAATATTATTTATTAGACTATAAATCTAATTTCTTAGGGGATAAGCCACAAGATTATACGGGCCAAAGTTTAACTCAAGCCATTAGCGATCATCATTATGATTGGCAATATTTACTTTATACATTAGCCTTACATCGCTACTTACAAATAAGAGATCCTAACTATAATTACCAACAACATTTTGGCGGGGTATTCTACACCTTTTTACGTGGTATGGATGGGCAAACGAATAATGGCATCTTTTTTGATAAACCCGCCTTCGAATTAATCGCGTCATTGCAGGAGATTTTCCAATGCTAAGTTTATTACAAGAATTAAAACAACAAGAAAAAATCACCATGGCTGATTATTACTTTGCCAAACTTATTGCAGAAAAACAGCAAGCTTTTAATTACCCAGAAACCATACAAAATTTAGCGATTTTTTTAGCGGCGCTTTGTCATTATGAACAACAAAAAGGCCATACTTGTTTACCTCTTAATGCCCAACTTTTCAGAAGTGCATTTGACTTAGCTTATGATGAACAACATTACTTAGCCAAAATTCAAGAAAAAATAGGCTATTTACCCCTCGCTGACAATGGTCAACAATGGCAACAAGCCTTAGCAAATCATATAGCCTTTACCGTGCAACCTTTTGAAAAACAAGCGCCGCTGGCATTCCAATTTAATGCTTTATATATGTATCGAACTTGGCAAGATGAATACCGCATAGCCCATTATTTTCAACAATCTGCCACAAAGCAAAATAATGAAAATTTAAAAATAAACGCCATTAAACAAGCTTTAGAAACCTTTTTCCCAGCAGAACATTGCCAATGTAGTCCAGGAGAAAAACATCCTTGGCAAAAATTAGCCGTAGCCACTGCCATTGATAAAAATTTCTGTTTAATTACCGGCGGACCAGGCACCGGGAAAACCACCACCGTTACCCGTTTACTATTAGCGTTACAAAGTTTACATCAAGGTAAATTACAAATTAAATTAGTGGCCCCAACAGGTAAAGCCGCCGCTCGGTTAACGGAAAGTATTTATAAATCTATACAAGATTTACAAACCCGCGAAGGCATTCAAATATCCGCACAACTTAATCACCAAATTCCCAAACAAGCGGAAACCTTACATCGCTTATTAGGTACCAGTTATTATTCAAGCAAAACACGATACAACCAGGAGAATCTACTCGATGTAGATGTCTTAGTGGTAGATGAAGCCTCTATGATTGATCTATCCCTAATGGCCAAACTGCTACAAGCACTAAAGCCCACAACAAAACTCATTTTACTCGGCGATAAAGATCAGCTGGCATCTGTGGAAGCCGGGGCTATTTTGGCAGAGCTAGGCAAGTTTCAACAACAAGGTTATAGCCAACAACATACAGAATATTTATTTGCCACCACCAATGAAAAATTACCATATCAAGAGCAAGGCGTAAGAATTCGAGATAATCTTTGTCATTTAGTTGCCAGTCGTCGTTTTGGTCATCATTCTTATATTGGCAAACTTGCAAATGCAATTAATCAATGTCGAGTACAAGAGACTTTTAATTTATTTCAACAGGCAAGTTTAGATCTCAATGGCAAAAATGAAGCCGAAATTGAGATTTTTTATTTTGATCATTTTTATGATCAAAATACCAGTCAGGAACAAAATCGACAGCAATGTGTAAAATTTGTAGTTGAACAAGCGGTAACACAATACCGTCATTATCTTAAGTTAATTCAACAAGTACTAGAAGAAAAACGACCAATTAAAGAATGTATTAATGACATTTTTGCCGCATTTAACCAGGTGCGTTTTTTAACGGCATTACGAGTGGGACCACTTGGAAGTGAAACCTTAAATCAATTGATTGCCGAACGTTTACGCCAAAAAGGTTTGCTTCATTTTGAAAATACACGAGAAAGTTATATAGGCAAGCCCGTGATGATCACCCAAAATGATGCGAATGTTGGCTTATATAATGGTGATATTGGATTATATTTAGCCGAGCAAGATGCAGAAGGGAAGTTACATGCAAGATATTGGTTTGAAAATGGTCAATCAGAATTAGCCAGCCGTTTACCCAATAATGAACTTGCTTTTGCAATGACAGTACATAAATCACAAGGCTCTGAATTTGAACATACATTTTTAATTCTTCCAATTGAAGCAAACCCTGTGCTATCCAAGGAGTTAGTTTATACCGGCGTTACTCGTGCCAAAAAACAATTAACTGTTTTTGCCAGCCAAGGAAGCTGGAAAGCTGCCATAAGTAGAAAAACCGCACGCCAAAGTGGTTTAGGGGATTGGTTTAAAAATTGGCAGTGAAAAATGAAAACAATCAAGCATAATCTTAAGAAAAGTAATTCAGTGAATGGTTAATTATTAAATTATTTAATTTGCATGCAAAATAGTTCTTTATTTAAACGGTATTTAAGCGTAAACTTTGCATGCAAACAAATTTTGTTGTTGCTATTAAAAGATAAGTCAATCTCTATCTTAACATCACTAACGAATTACTAAGGAAATATTATGTCAAATTTAATTAAAGCTTACGCCGCCCTTGAACAAGGAAAACCACTTGTCCCTTACGAATATGACGCCGGCAATTTAGCCATTGATCAAGTAGAAATTAAAGTCCATTATTGTGGCCTTTGCCATTCAGATTTATCTCTCATTGATAACGATTGGGGCATTACTCAATACCCAATCGTCGCTGGTCACGAGATTATTGGGGAAATTATTGCCGTTGGTGAAGATGCGAAAGGCTTAGAAGTGGGGCAAATGGTGGGTGTTGGTTGGACATCTGAATCTTGCCAACATTGCAACCCTTGTATCGGAGGCCATGGTAACTTATGTGGCGAAGCTGTACCTACAGCTATTCGTGGTGGTTTTGCTGATAAAGTAAGAGTGCAATGGCAATGGGTTATTCCTATGCCAAAAGAAATAGATTTAGAAAAAGCGGGTCCATTACTTTGTGCTGGAATTACGGTTTTCCAACCATTATTACAACATAATATCAATGCTAGCCATCATATTGGGGTGATTGGAATTGGTGGTTTAGGTCATCTTGCGGTGCAATTCTTTAAACAATGGGGTTGTGAAGTAACTGCATTTAGTTCTAACCCTGCTAAACATGAAGAAATTTATGCAATGGGTGCCGACCATATTTTAAACTCAAGAGACCCTGAAGCCTTTGCTAAAGCTCAAAATTCTTTAGATTTAATTGTTTCAACAGTAAATGCACCTTTAGATTGGAATGCTTACTTAAAACTTCTTAAAGCCAATGGCAAACTTCATTTTGTTGGTGTAGTAGGCCAACCACTTGATATTCAAGCAAGTTTACTTATTGGCGGAAACAAAGCCGTAGCCGGTTCTTTAACAGGTTCCCCTATTGAGCTAAGAGAAATGATTGATTTCGCCGCCCGTAAACATATTAGCCCAACCGTTGAAATGTACCCAATGTCACAAATTAACGAAGCTTTAGATCGTTTAAGAGCCGGTAAAGCGCATTATCGTATTGTGTTGAAGAATGATATTAAGTAGTTGTTGTGAGATTTAATCATTTTTGTAGGGAGGGATTAGCCTCCCTATTTTTTTGTTTTTATAACCTTTCGTGAGGCATTTGTTTCTATGAAGCTCAAAGTGTTTTGATTGCTGTATCTATCTCAAAATAAGGCTTAAAGGACAAAATAACAACAAATCCCTAAGATCTTTTCTGTTACTTTTTGCGGATCAGTAACGAGATGACAGAAGACAGAGGACTGAAATTGACTCTCAAAGGTTGATAAAATTTTTCTGTCATCTGTTTTCAGGTGCCTGTCTTCTGATAGCCAGGCAATTTATACGGGGCCCCCGGGGGTGAACGCATCGTTTTTTTATTTTTATTAGCTTTTAGTTTTAGAAAAAAGCTTTATCTTTAGCTCACTGAAATACAAAAAATTTCTGTCCTCTGTCATCTGGCTTCAGGTTTCAGGTTCGGACGCCTTTTAGCCCGTCTCATTGAGTGTAATATTAAGCGAAAGGCTATGAAAATCTCAAAATGTTTCGATTTTTGGATGCTGTATCTATCCCAAAATACCAACAAATCCCTGAAATCTTTTCTGTTACTTTTTGCGGATCAGTAACGAGATGACAGAAGACAGAGGACTGAAATTTTCTCACGAGGTTGTTGCCCCCTCTCATATTCCCCAGTGAACAATTAATCCCACGAATATAGTTACAGCAACATTTTCCTTATAGCTAAAACGAATAACGTTAACCAATGGCTTAAGATTAAATCACAAAGTTTAAAAAACACTCACTTTTCATATAATTACCACCTAAATTTAATTTTTATTTAAGCTCGCCAAATTGTTTTTTTTTTGTACAATTTAGCCTGTTTTACCCACTACCTATTTTAAGTAGGTTTTAGTGATAATTTTTTAAATTTTATTTTAAAAATGACACAACCTGTCACTATCACCTCCTACAATTGCACTCAATACAGTAAATAAAACAAAAGAGCCCAATTTAATGAGTAAACATGAAAAATTAGCCGATCGTCTAAGTGATATTATTCTCCGCCTTAATCAAGGTGAGCGTTTAAATATTGATGATTTAGCTGACGAATATAAAGTTAGCTTACGTACGATTAAACGTGATTTTGAACGCTTACGAATGTTATTTTTTGTGGAAACAGGCAAATATTATCGTCTTGATCAGGCAAAACAAGGTTATTTAGGCATACAAGATGTTAAACGTTTTGCTAATTTCGCCAGCATTTCTGATCTCCTTCCTGAAATTGATCGTAAATTCTTCCAAGAACAATTAAATCAAAGTGTATTAATTAAAGGCTTTAAATACGAAGATATAAAAACCAAAAAACAAGATTTTGATCGTATTACACAGGCAATTGAAGACCATCAAGTAATTGAATTTAATTACACAAAAGTCTGGAATCCCCAAAAATCAATAAGTTCTGAACCAACTAAAAACAATCAAAGCAGCAAGGGTTACCGTTTAGAACCTTACCATTTATTAAATAAAAATGGCATTTGGTATGTGGTTGGTGTGATGGACCAACAACAACGCACTTTTTGTTTTACCCAAATTCGAAATTTAATGGTTAATAAGGATGAAAAATTCATTGTTAATCAAACCATTAAAGAACAAATCCTTAATTCCGATAGTCTTTTCTTTGGTAATAATTTTACCGAAATGGTGATCCAAGTAGATGCATCCGTCGCTGGCTACTTTGAGCGTCGCGATCTGCTACCTAATCAAGAAATTATGAAAAAACTTGCTAATGGCGACTTATTACTGATTTGCAAAGATATTCACCCAAGAGAAGTGGTTCCTATTGTGCAATATTGGATTCCAAATTTAAGAATTATCAGCCCTGTAGAAGTTCAAACTCAGTTAGAAGAGGTTTTGAAGGGGTATTTGGGAGGGTGGTTAATGAAAGGAGAAAGAAAATGAAATGAAAAATGTAGCTATGACTTCAGACCTTTATAAAAAATAGAGGGATACTTAAGCCCAATTTCTAGTTATCATTAGAGGTTTTGATAATTAAATAGTTTTAAAGTGTAATATTCAATCAATTATTGATAAATCTAATTTTAGATTTATTAGAACTAAAAACTTAAAAGGAAAAATTATGCCAAATAATAATCTTGAAAATATTTTATCTTCATCAGCAATTCCAGATGATATATCAAAAGAAATATTAAAATCTATTTTAGGAGTTATAAATTATACTCCTAAAATAGGAATTATGGGAAAATCAGGTGCAGGTAAGTCAACATTAATAAATTCATTAGTCGGAAAAGAAATTTGTAAAACAGGTTCTGTAGGAGGATGTACAAGAGATACTCAAGAAATTATGGTACCTTGTGGTTCAAGAAAATTATGCTTTATAGATTTTCCAGGTGTTGCAGAGAATATGGATAGAAATAGAGAATATGCAAATCTTTATTCTGAAAATATTAAAAATTTAGATATAATTTTATGGGTAATTAAAGTTGATGATCGAGCAAATAAAGATGATGAAGAATTTTATAACTGGTTAATTCAATATTATAAAAAGGAAAGGATTTTATTTGTATTAAGTCAATGCGATAAAGCAGATCCTAGTCGTGATTTTAATTATAGTCTTTATAGACCTGGAGATAAGCAAAAAGTAATAATTGAACAAAACCAACAACGAATAATGAATAGTTTTCATGTGTCAAGCAATATGGTTATACCCGTTGCATGTAGTTTTTATGATAATAAATTCGATAGATATAATATTGATTTATTATTATTAAGAATAATAAAAACAGTACCTAAAGAAGCTAGAAGTAGTCTTCTTTCTAGTGTTGATAAAGATAATGTATCTTCAGCAGCTAAAGAAGATGCTCAAAGTAGTTTTAAATCAGTAGTGGAAGATATAATTAATACTGTGATTGATTATGCTCCAATACCACAAGTCGCAAAAGGTCCGTTAAAAAAAGTCGTTTCGTATGTAACTGAAAAAATTGAAGGACTATGGGATTCAATATTTGGGTAAAGGAAGATTATATGAATAATTTATTAAATATTTCAATATCAAGTGAAACAAAAAAATATTTAGAAGAACTTACATCTATTTATTCAGAGTTATATGTAAATAAACCTCTTAAGATTGGAGTAATGGGAAAATCAGGAGCAGGGAAATCTAGCTTTATAAATGCATTTACATGTCATAATGTATGTAAAGTAGGGGCAGTTGAAGGTTGCACTAAAAAAATCCAACATATTAAAGCAAAATTAGGTAGTATGGATATTGTATTAATGGATTTTCCTGGTATAGCAGAATCTATTGATAAGCATGGTGAATATTTACAATCTTATAAAAAGTATTTATCAGAATTGGATTTTATTTTTTGGTTAATTAAAGTAGATGATCGTTCAATATTTGAAGATGAAGAATTTTATAATGAATATTGTAAAGAATATGATATTCAAAAAAAAATAGTATTTCTTTTAAGTCAAGTAGATAAAGCCCAACCAATAAGAGAGTGGGATTATAATTATTTTAAACCATCATCTAACCAAAAAGATTGTATTGATCGAAATAGATTTAGAATATTACAAAGTTTTATGGTTGAGGAAAATAACATAATACCTATAGCTAATAATTATGATAATGATTTAAAGGTTTTTAAATATTATAATTTTGAAAATATTTTTCAAAATATTTTGTTTAAACTTAATAATGATTCAAAAATAGCAGATAAAGTATCATTAAAAACAAATTGGGAAATTATAAAAATGGAAACGGATAGAACCATAACATCTCAAATAAAATCTTTTGATTATTTAGCTGAGGAAGCTGATGAAGCTCTACAGAGTTTAAATAGGTTATTAGAAGAATTGAAATAATAATCAGGTATTTTATTATAATTTCTCAAATTTTTGGGAAGTATAGGATTATTAAAAAAATGAATAGATTGTATGTTGTCGTATAATTTTTTTTTAAATAGAGTAAAGTAATTGTTCTAGAAATTTATTATTTAAGTGCTTTATCAACCAAAACAGCCCTAGAAAACCTAAGGCTGTTTTTTTATGGAAGCATGAGTAGTGAAATAGGTTAAAACTTAAAATTCTTCTTCATGGTTTTAAGAAATGATGCTTTTGGGGATACGCTATATTTAAACATTTCACTTTTAGGTAAAGGCTTAAGCTTTAATTTTGTTTCACATTCAGGACAATATGAATACATTAAACAATCTGAAGTGACAACATGCTTCCAACCACAATTTTCACAGTATTGTAGATGTGGTTGACCTATAAATAGTGACATAATACCTCCTCATTTTTTATTAAAATTATTGGGAAATTTTTATTTTACCACTGGATAAAATGGTTTTCCCCAATCTAATTCCCCATGATTGTGCATCATAATATCTAACATAGCAGGAATTAATAAGCTTAAAATATTACAACCATCTTTTAATTGTTCGCGATTGACCGAGCTATTAAAGGTAGCACCGCCATGTAAAATTTGATTTCTTAAGGTATATAGACGATTAAACATAATTTCTAAAATTACAGCAGTTTTACCGTCTTCTAAAGCCCCTAAACATCTATCTTTTTCAAAGGCTTTTAAATCTTGGTATTTTTCTGCTGAAATTTTATCATTTTGATAGTCCCAAAAAGGTTGATAAACATAGGGATTATCTAAAAGAATGCGAATAGATTGGGAGAATTTTTGCCAAACTAAATTGTAAATTTCTTGCTCTTTATCGAGGGAACAAATACGCATAATAAATTCGTTAAAAATAGCTTTATCAAAGGTATTCACATTTTCAATTTCACGGGCATAGGCGGCGTTAAAAGCAATCCATAGGGCGATAAATTTCGTGTCTAAATCTTCGGCCATTTCGGCTTTTTTTAACCAACTTAAAGCACGATGGCTTCTTAAAGAAAAGTGATCGTTAAAGTATTGACGATTTTCTTTGTTAAATTCTATAAGTGTTTGTAATGATTTCATAATTCCTCGTTATATGGGCTATTAAAATTAATAGAAAAACTTAACTTTTATTCTCTAAACTCATCCCCCTAAAATCCTCAACCATTAATTTTGACAAATCCGTTTTCGTTGGGCCTTGGATTTGTACAACACGTTTGGCGTGATTAATCACTAAATCATCGTAAAGATTACGAATAATTCGGCCGTTGGCGAAGTCTGGGCCTTTGTTGCTGACCATTTGCTCTAAAGCGAGGCGTAGGTTTTTTAGTAAGGCTTTATCGAGGGAATAATCGTTTTTCTTACAGGTGGAAATTAAAATTTGCTCTAATTCCTGGGCGTTGTAATCAGGAAATTCAATAAAGGTATTAAAACGGGATTTTAAACCTGGGTTGGATTTAAAGAATTCTTTCATTGGTTCGGTGTAACCAGCCACAATCACCACTAAATCATCGCGGTAATCTTCTAAGGCTTTGGTGAGTTCCGTAAGGCATTCTTTGCCGTAGGAGTCACTTTGGTTGTTTTCGGTAATGCTGTAGGCTTCGTCAATAAATAACACCCCGCCTTTTGCTTGTTCAATGATATTTTTTACTTTTAAGGCGGTTTGCCCTTGGTAACCGGCGATTAAGTCGGTTCTTGAAACTTCAAGAAAATGTCCTTTAGAAAGTAGGCCAAGCTGTTTATAAATATGTCCCACAATGCGTGCTACAGTAGTTTTGCCGGTGCCAGGGTTGCCAATAAAAGCTAAATGTAAGGTGTTTTTGGTGGCATAAAGGCCTTTGTCGGCGCGTAATTTTTGAATTTTTTGATAGGCAATTAATTCGTTGACTTTAGATTTCACCGCCTCTAAACCAATCAGAGAGTTAAGCTCCGCCATAAGTTCTTCTAAGCTTTTGCTTTCATCTTTTACTTTAGTTTCTTTTTTGCAAAGATTTTGAATAGCATTAAAACCATAATATTGAATAAGATGTTGGCGCACTAATTTGGCAAAACGTTTTACTTCAATATTGTACTCTGCGCCTTTAATTATTGCGGCAGTTTTTTTAATAAGATGAACAACGGCAGAGTCACTATTTTTTTTAATTAATAAGTTAACGGCATCCTCTAATTTAAAGGTGTAATCCGTTCTTTTATCTAATTCTAAGACACTGTTTTTTAGATCTTTAGTATATTTTGTGGTCATATTTCCAGCTGTATTAATTAAGCAATAAAATATTCCTTCAGCCATTGTATGACTGAAGGAAGAACAATTTTTGCGGTTTCTTATAAATAAGAAACAAAGTTATCCAGTACAATTTCGTGGTCTTTGTAGGCGGTTGGGTTAGCGGCGGTGCCGATTAATAATAAGGCGATGATTTTTTCTTGCTCATCACAATTAAAGGCTTTTCGCATTGGCGTTCCGCTGACCCAGCGGTTGGTTACCCAAATATTATCAAACCCTAGGGCTTTGGCACTTAATTGCATAGCGTAAGTGGCGCAACCGGCGGTGAGCATTTGCTCCCAAGTTGGCACTTTGGCAATGTCGGGTTGTTGTTTGGCGATAACGGCAATGGCCATTGGGGCACGTTTTGGTAAGCCGTGGGCTTTTTTGAGCATACGTTCTTCAAGATTTTCAGATTCCACTGTTGCCACCAGGATTTTTTCTAATTCTGGCATTTTCTCTTCTTCAATAACGACAAAGCGATAAGGCTGTAAGTGGCCGTGATCAGGGGCGCGAAAGGCGGCTTTAAAAATAGTATTTAATTGTGCTTGATTCGGTGCTGGAGTGGTAAGTTGTTTTTCTGAATGGCGAGAGGTTAATAATTCGATGGTATTCATTTTTTATCCTTATTATTCGAGGGAATTTTTTATTAAGTTTAACCGAAGAATTATAGCATAAATCCTTAAAGAAATTATTCTCCAATTTAAGGCTTTGTGTTATGTTATGCCCACTCTTTTTAATCATTATTTTATTGAGGAATCTATGCAAATATTGTTTGGTTTTATCAAAGGTTGTTGGAAATTATTAAACTTCATTCGTAACCTCGTTATGAATGTTGTTTTTTTTATTTTCGTTATTTTTCTCGCGGGCATTTATGTGGCAATGCAAAGTTTTTCACCGGTTTATCTGCAAGAAGAAGAGCCGAAGATAACACAGGGGGCATTGTATTTAGATCTTGATGGTTATTTAGTTGATAACCGTAATAAAGATCAAATGCTTGAACAATTAGTGAATGAGACTTTAGGCGGCGGGACGTTGGCGCAAAAAATTTCTACTTTTGATGTTGTAGCGGCCATTAAAGCCGCCACTGGAGATAAAAATGTCAAAGGCTTAATCATTAATTTAAATCATTTTGATGGTGGCGATTTGCCGGCATTATTGTATGTGGGAGAGGCATTAAAAGCCTTTAAAAAGTCGGAAAAGCCGGTGATTGTGTATTCCGATAATTATTCCCAAAGCCAATATTTATTAGCCAGTTTTGCGGATAAAATTTATTTAAATCCAATTGGGCAAGTAGGTATTTCAGGGTTTAGCGTAGAAAATCTGTATTTTAAAAATTTATTAGATAATTTATCTGTGACACCGCATATTTTCCGAGTTGGAACCTATAAATCTGCGGTAGAACCATTTTTACGCAATGATATGTCGCCAGCGGCCCGTGAAAATATGCAAGCTTGGCTGGGGGCAAGTTGGCAAGATTATGTAAACACTGTGGCTGCCAATCGAAATATTAGCCAAGAACAGGTGTTACCAAATGGTGCGCAATATTTAGCAGGCCTTCGAGCCTTAGGCGGTAATATGACCGCTTATGCGAAACAGCGTCATTTAGTGACAGATTTTGCTGATTCTTTTGATTTTAAAAAGCAAATGGTGGAACTGTTCGGGGAAACGAAAAAGGGCAAGGTGAAGGTGATTCCGTTTGCGGATTATTTGGATCTCTTACCTGATCGAATGGAAAAACAAAGCCAAGATCGCATTGCGGTAGTCAATGTGGAAGGGGCGATTATTGATGGCGAAAGTGATGAAAATGGCGTTGGTGGTGATACTATCGTGCGTTTATTGAAAAAAGCCTATAAAGATGATGGCGTGAAGGCGGTGATTCTACGGGTAAATAGCCCTGGTGGCAGTGCTTTTGCTTCTGAATTAATTCGTCAAGCGGTAACTCAATTACAAAAAGCCGGTAAGCCGGTGGTGGTGTCTATGGGGGGAATGGCGGCTTCTGGCGGTTATTGGATTTCCAGTACGGCAGATTATATCGTGGCGGCGCCTGATACCATTACAGGATCTATCGGAATTTTTGGAATGGTGCCAACCTTTGAAAAAGCCGCCCATAAAATTGGGGTCAATACTGATAGAGTGGCGACAACGGATTTGGCGATGACTTCTACCTTAAGTGCTTTGCCACAATTAACGGCGGATATTATTCAGCAACAAATTGAATATGGTTATGATCAATTCTTAACCCGCGTAAGTGAAGGGCGCCATATGTCTAAGCAGGATGTAGATAAAATCGCACAAGGGCAAGTTTGGTTAGGTCGTGCGGCTTATCAGCATAAGTTAGTGGATGAACTTGGTTATTTTGATGCGGCGGTGGCGAAAGCGAGAGAATTAGTGAAAGCTCAGGCTAAAGAGCAAGCAAGCGAAGAACAAGCTAAAGATACGCAAAAGGATCAAGTAAAAGTTGAAAAAGATGGTTTAACAGTTCAATGGATCACAGATGATGAACATTCTATGTTTGAACGTATTGTGAAAAATATGAATAAAAAGAATCAGGCTTTAGTGATGAATGCGTTAATTAAAAATCTTGGGTTGCCAAAAGGTTATCAAAAAGTAACGGAGAAATTGAATGTGCTAGGGCAGTTTAATGATCCGAAAGGGCAATATTTATATTGTTTAACCTGTGGTGATATTAAATAAATTTGTTGCTATAAAATACTTAAGGTCTCTTTAATAAGAGACCTTTTTCTTTTCTGTAAATCACCTGTAAAATACTGGGGAAATATACAGCGGTATTAGCTATGAAAATTCGCAAAGCCTTTAAATATCGGATTAAACCAAATGGGGAACAACAACGCAAAATTAAGCAGTTTTGTGGTTGTTCTCGTTTTGTCTTTAATCGTGCATTGGCTTGGCAAAATGAACAATATAAGCAAGATAACAGCTTTAAATTCAGCTATACCAAAATTGCCAATTTACTTCCACTTTGGAAAAAAGAACTTCCTTGGCTTAAAGATTGCCATTCACAAGTGTTACAGCAGTCCTTAAAAGACTTAGAAAATTTCTTTGCTAAGCGGGCTGATTTCCCAAAGTTTAAACGAAAAGGTGTGAAAGAAAGTTTCCGTTTTCCCCAAGGTTGCAAAATTGAGCAAGAAAATAACCGCTTGTATTTGCCTAAAATTGGTTGGGTAAAATATATCAATTCTCGCACATTGATTGGCGAGATAAAAAATATAACAGTGAGTGAAAAATGCGGACAATTTTTTGTGAGTATTCAAACAGAATTTGAACAAGAACTCCCACAACATTTAGGAAGTGAAATCGGTATTGATATGGGCATTGCTCGCTTTGCCACCCTTTCAAATGGCCAATATTTTGAACCTTTGAATGCCTTTAAAACTTATAAAGGCAAACTTGCTAAGTTGCAACAACAGCTTAAAAACAAAGTAAAATTCAGTAAAAACTGGCAAAAACTTAAAAATAAAATTGCCAAATTACACCATAAAATCGCAAATTGTCGTAAAGACTTCTTGCATAAAGTTTCAACAGAAATCTGCAAAAACCACGCTTACATCTATGTTGAAGACTTGCAAGTGGCGAATATGTCAAAGTCAGCTAAAGGTACATCCGAAAATCCTGGGAAAATGGTTAAACAAAAATCAGGATTAAACCGTGCGATTTTAGACCAAAGCTGGTTTGAGTTTAAACGCCAGTTGGAATACAAATCGGCTTGGCTAGGGGGCTTTTTACAAGCCGTTCCCCCACAAAATACCAGCCGAACTTGCCCTTGTTGCCATTTTGTATCAAAAGAAAACCGCCAAACTCAAGCAAATTTTGAATGTATAGAATGTGGCTATACAGAAAATGCAGATGTGGTTGGGGCGATGAATGTATTAATTCGTGGACGAGAAATTCACGCATAAATAAATCAGGGCAGGGCTTGCCCGTAGAGCTTGTGAAGTGAACCGCACTAGCGGTCAGCAACAAGAACCCACCGAGAGTAACCTTTTCGTAAGATCAGGAACTAGTAGGAATCACCTCCCTTTAGGGAGGTGAGGAGGTCAATTTTCTATTCCAAATAACAGAGGTCGCACTGCTAATACTTTTACTTTATAATGGCTCTAATTTTTTTAATATATAAATAGAGATAAAATGAATTCAAAAAAACATTTAGGTCATACGGCCCGTAAACGCTTTGGGCAAAACTTTTTAAATGATGATCGTGTTATTCAAAATATTGTTAGCGCAATCCATCCACAAGAAAATCAATTTCTCGTTGAAATTGGGCCAGGTTTAGGTGCATTAACTGAACCTGTAGCTGAAAAGGTTGAACATTTAACTGTTGTTGAGTTAGATAGAGACTTAGCCAAAAGATTGCGACATCATCCTTTCTTAAATCATAAACTTACGGTTATTGAACAAGATGCAATGCAATTTGATTTTGGTCAGTTATATCAAGATGAAAAGTTAGCAGAAAAAGGCCAAAAACTACGAGTGTTTGGTAACTTACCTTATAATATTTCCACACCAATTATGTTCCATTTACTTCAATACTATAACATTATTGCTGATATGCACTTTATGTTACAAAAAGAAGTGGTAAAACGTTTATGTGCAGCACCAAATAGTAAAGCTTATGGGCGTTTGACTGTTATGGCACAGTATTTTTGTCAAGTTTTCCCTGTACTAGAAGTGCCACCTACAGCTTTTAAACCTGCACCAAAAGTGGATTCAGCAGTTGTTCGTTTAATTCCTTATGAAACACTGCCTTACCCTGCGAAAGATTTTAAAATCTTTAGTCAAGTTTGTAGTATGGCATTTAATCAACGTCGTAAAACATTGCGTAATGCTTTAGGTCAGTTATTTACAGTAGAGCAACTTGAGGCGTTAAATATTTCGCCATCAGCTAGACCCGAAAATTTAACGGTAGAAGATTTTGTACGCTTAGCAAATTTTTTAGCAGATAATCCTGTTGAAATTTCAGAAGTAGAATAATTTTAGGTTTAAACAATGTCGAATTATTTTGTTGGTGATTTACATGGTTGTTTTGATGAATTACAAGCATTATTGCAGCAAGTAAATTTTGATGCTCACAAAGATCACCTGTATTGCACAGGTGATCTTATTGCTCGTGGTGATAAATCTTTAGAATGCTTACGTTTTATTAAAAACTTAGGTAAGCATGGCCATACGGTTTTAGGAAATCATGATTTACATTTACTTGCAACTGCGCAAGGAATTAAGCGAGTAAAGGCGCGAGACAATGTCGATGCGTTATTTAATGCCCCTGATTTTAAAGAACTTATTGATTGGTTACGTTTTCAACCAATGTTAATTCATTTATCCCAACAAAATATTTTATTAACTCATGCTGGCATTTCACCTGATTGGGATTTAGTTACGGCAAAATCTTGTGCAAAAGAAGTGGAAGATGTGTTACAACAAGATAATTTTTCACAATTACTACAGAATATGTATCAGAACCAACCGGATCGTTGGTCTTTTAATTTAAAGGGAATTGAGCGTTTACGTTATACCATTAATAGTTTAACGAGAATGCGTTTTTGTTATTTAGATCATCGTTTGGATTTTGATTGTAAACAGGCTTTAGAAGAAGCACCTAAAGATTTGGTACCTTGGTTTAGTTTAAATAACCCCTTATATAAAACAACCAATATTATTTTTGGACATTGGGCAAGTTTGGTAGATAGTCCAATACCAAAAGGAATTTATGCCCTTGATACGGGGTGTGTTTGGGGGAATCGTTTAACGATGATTCGTTGGGAAGATCAAGCAATATTTACGCAAAAAAGTTTAAAGATTTATCAAGATTAATATTTATAAATCAAGAGTTTCTTTAATAAAAGGAATGGTAAGTTTACGCTTTGCTTGTAATGATGCCTTATCTAAAATTGTGAGCAAATCAAATAAGGTTTTTAAATCACGGTCGACACGTTTTAATAAAAAATTGGCAGATTCATCTGGCAATTGAATACCTCTCGTTAACGCATTTTTTTGTAATAATCGACGCTTTTGTTCTTCCGTTAAAGATTGTAGTTGATAGCTTTGCCCCCAATGCAAACGAGAGGCAAGATCTGGAAGTTTCACTTTTAAAGAATTAGGTGATTGATCGCTGGACACTAATAAGAGAGTTTTCCCAGTTTCACGGATACGATTAAATAAATCAAAAATTGCTAATTCCCACTCTTCATCACCAATGACAGCCTGTAAATCATCTAAACAAACTAATTCTTGTTGCTCCAGATTATCAAGTACAGCAGGAGAAAAGTATTGTGATTTACTTAAAGGGACATACATAGATGGGCGTTGTTGGGCAAAATACTCATTAGCACAAGCTTGTAATAAGTGACTTTTACCAGTACAAGAAGCACCCCAAATATAGAAAAAAGGTTGCTGTAGTTTCTCAAAATTTTTATACAACGAGTCTAATAATAATGGATTATTATCACCATTAAAATTAGCAAGTGTTTCATCATCGATTTGATGGATGGGTAAAAGTAATTGAGAATGCAAAGCTATTGTCCTAAAAGTTTATAGGTTACTAGCATATAAGAAAAGAAGCGGAATAAGCAAGTTTATTCCGCTTTTTCGCTTAATAATTAATCTTCAATTTGATTTTTAGCACTAGGTAAAATAAGGTTGAGTAAAATAGCAACAACGGCACAAAGGCTAATACCTTTCAGGGACATTTCTCCCACATTTAAGAACATTCCACCGATACCAAAAGTCATCACGACAGAGATAATACAAAGGTTACGTGCTTCAGTGACGTCAACTTTGCCACGAATTAAAGTACTCATACCAACAACAGCGATAGAACCGAATACCAGCATCATAATCCCACCCATAACAATAGTAGGAATAGTTGATAAGAAAGCACCCACTTTACCACAGAATGAAATTGCAATTGCCCAAACAGCAGCCCAAGTCATAATATTAGGATTAAAGTTACGAGTGAGCATTACAGCACCTGTTACTTCCGCATAAGTTGTATTTGGAGGACCGCCTAAGAAAGACGCTGCGGCGGTGGCGACACCATCACCTAATAAAGTACGGTGTAGCCCTGGTTTTTTAAGGAAATCTTTCCCTGTTACAGAACTAATCGCCATAATTCCCCCAACATGTTCAACCGCAGGGGCAATAGCAATTGGCATTAAATATAAGATAGCATCGAGTTTAAATTCAGGAGTTGTGATTTTAGGTAAACTAAACCAAGGAGCTTGAATAACGGGAGTAAAATCAATCAATCCCAAGAAAAGACATAAAACATAACCGACCACAATACCAAACATAATTGGTATTAATTTCATTATTCCTTTTGCAAATACAGCAACAACTAATGTTGTAATTAAGGTTGCCATAGATACTAATACAGCATCATTGTAAGCATAGGCACTATTTTTCCCAACTGCCATATCAACGGCAACAGGAGCTAATCCCATACCAATAATAATGATAACTGGCCCTACAACAACAGGTGGAAATAGGCGTTGTAAAGCAGCTGCACCTCTTAGTTTTACTAATAAACTTAAAGCAATATAAACAAAACCGGCACCAACAAGCCCACCCATAGTAGTAGCAATTCCCCATTGCTGAATACCGTATTGAATAGGGGCAATAAAGGCAAAAGAAGATGCTAAGAAAATCGGCACTTGTTTGCCAGTACAAAGTTGAAATAAAAGGGTACCAATACCAGCAGTTAATAATGCGGTATTCGAATCTAATCCTGTAATTAATGGGACTAAAACTAAGGCACCAAAAGCAACAAATAACATCTGTAAGCCAACAAATGCTTGTTTAAACTTACTATCTTGAGTTTCAATAGATTGTGATTGAGTAGTCATAATTAAGTTTCATCTCTCTGTCTGAATTAACTAATATAATAGCCATAGCTATAAATGAACGAAAAAAAACGGCAAATATGCCGTTTTATAAAATTATTTCGTACCGAAGATTTTGTCACCAGCGTCACCTAAGCCAGGAATAATATAACCTTGCTCATTTAGATGATCATCAATAGATGCGGTGTACATTTCCACATCAGGATGCGCTTTTTCTAATGCTGCAATCCCTTCAGGCGCAGCAACAAGAACAAGAACTTTAATTTGTTTGCAACCTTGTTCTTTTAAAAGGTTAATAGTGGCAATCATTGAACCACCAGTTGCAAGCATAGGGTCTACGACGATAGCAAGGCGTTCATCTATATTACTTGCAAGTTTTTGGAAATAAGGAACAGGTTCAAAAGTTTCTTCATTACGATACATTCCAACAACACTAATACGTGCGCTTGGAATATGCTCTAATACACCATCCATCATACCTAATCCTGCACGTAAGATAGGAACAACAGTGACTTTTTTCCCTTTAATTTGTTCAATTTCAACTGGCCCACACCAACCATCAATCGTGACAGTTTCCATCTCCATATCAGCCGTTGCTTCATAAGTTAGCAGACTTCCTACTTCTGTTGCTAAGGTGCGGAAATCTTTGGTGCTGATGTCGGCTGCACGCATTAAACCTAATTTATGTCGAACTAGGGGATGTTTTACTTCAACAAGTTTCATAGTTTGTCTCTCTTTTTTTGATATTAAACACTGAATTTTTTACAAAATTGCCGGATTGTATAATAAAAAAATTATAAAAGCTAGTTTTTTATTTTGAAGTGCTGTTTTTTTAACTAAATTTAAAAGAATTTAAAAATAATTCTCTAATTTCTAAAGGATATCCATTAATTGTTAGCGTTGAACGGCGAGCAAATAAAGCTGTTTGTGGGTCTTTTAACCAATCTAAATTTATGCGGTTAGGGTTTTGAGGGAAAAGCCATAAACCTAAGGGTTTTTCGCCTAAGTTAAGCAGCTCTTGTGCGACATTTTTAATTGTTTCTTCTGGCACAATAGTTTGAGCATATATCCAAGGAATATTATCTCCTTTAAGTAATACTTCCCTTAACCAAAATTGTCCGTTTTGATCATCATATTTTTGCCAACCTTGATGTAATAGTTCGACGTCAAAGTGATGGCAAATTTGTTGTAATTTTTCAGTAAGAGAACTTTGACACATTAACCAGGCTTGCTGCTTTGTTGGTATATTTTGAGCATCTGATTGCCATTGGTTACTTAATAAAATACGTCTATATAGAGAATAATTTTTTTTCATAATGTATAGGGTTTCAGTTGGTTGTTTCAGCAGTATAGCATTAACTTATGTAAATACCTTGTATATAGCTTGTTTGTATTTATTTAACCTACGGTATTTCTAAATTTTTATCCGGTGTACCAGGTGATCGTTTTAATCCTCGTTAGAGCAATTTAAATGGAATGGTTTCTTCGGAACATTATTTATGATTTCAGTAGCTTGTGTCCTATTACTCATTGTTGCGCATTTCTTACAAAAGAAGCGTAATTTACAACAAGCGTAATATTTAGTATTAGATATGAAAGAGGCGGTATTAAAATACCGCCTTTTTTATATGATTTTTTTAGCTTTGATAACTAAAATCATCGGCCGATGTTGTAAATCTTTAAATTCATCTTGCCATTCTGGTTGCTCAGCCAGCATAGGCTCTAAAACTTTTTCTATTTGGAATCCAGCATTAATTAGTTGATTGATAATGGTGGCTGTGGTTCTGTGATAAGTTTTAAACGGCTGTTTAAACCATAAGCGTTGACGTTCTCCTTCATCACGATAAAAGTTTAGGCGATATGCCACTTGTTGCTTTTTATCATCTTTTTCCCATCTATCGCCACCTTGATAGCAGGTGACAATAGGGTGTTCTTGGGAAAAAATTAAAGTACCATTAGGCTTTAGCTTGCATGAAATATCTTGTAATAACTGACTAAAATCATCAATGTAATGGAAAGCAAAGGAGCTAGTAATAATATCAACAGGTTCCAAGTTAATATCGGCTAAATTTTCTAATGGGCTTTGCCATAATTTAAAATGATTTGCCTCTGGATTAATTTTTGCTAAATTTTTATGAGCTTGAGTTAACATTTCTTTTGATAAATCAATGCCCATAACAAAACTGGCTTGCTGAGCAAGATATAAAGTAAGATGCTCTCCAGTTCCACAAGCAAGATCAAGCACAGTTTTCTCATTTAAGTTTGGAAGTAGAGAAAGCATTGTTGGTTTCTCTACCACTTCATTAAAGCTTTTCGGATTTTGACGTAATAATTGGTAACGTTCGAAAAATCCTTCGGCATCATAAACAGATTTTTGTTCTGAATGCATTTTTTATCCTGTAAAAGTTGGAATAATACCAAGCTGTAAACCAATTTGAGCGGCAATATTTAATAAGCCAAAGAAAATGATGAAATAGATCATAAAATTGCCACCGTAAACTTGATAATTTTGTCCTTTAAATTTTTTACGACTTGCTTTGGCTAATAAAGCTGGCACGATGGCAGCCCAAATGGTTGCTGCTAAGCCAGCATACCCGATAGCTACCACAAAGCCATAAGGGAACTGTAAGCTTAGCAATAATGGTGGCAAAAAGGTAATTAAGGTTGTTTTTGCTCTACCGAGTGGGCTGTCATCAAAATTAAGTAAATCAGCAATATAATCAAATAATCCCAGAGTTACCCCTAAAAATGAACTTGCAATTGCCATATAAGCAAAAAATCGTAAGATAATGGCAATGTAATGAGTATGAATTGATTGAGATAAGGCATTCAGTAATACGGCAATATCTCCACCTTTGGCAATAACAGGAGAAAATTCATTACGAGGCAAATTTCCCTGAATAGCTAACTGCCATAAAATGTAAATTGTTAGAGCAAGGGTGGTACCAAGAAATATGGATTTCACCACTTTTTTGCTATCACGTTGATAGTATTTGACTAAGCTCGGTACGTTGCCATGAAATCCAAAAGAAACTAGACAAACAGGCAAAGCGGTTAATAAATAAGGTAAATATTCAGCATCCGGTTGAGAGTTGTTTAAAAGTATTTCCGCTTGTGCAGATTCAATTAACCCCCCGGTAGAAATAATGAAAGCTATCACCATGCCACTAATTAAAATGGTACTAAAGCGATCTACTGCTTTTGTGGACAACCAAACAAATCCCGCGAGAATAAGGCAAAATACACTAGAACCACCAGAGCGAGTAATATCAATATGAAATCCTTGACCGATAAATTCTTGCGTTAATCCGCCACCAGAAGTGATATAAGCATAGGTTAATATATAGAGAACAAATGCAATAGATAAGCCATTAGCTAAATTCCAACCTTTTCCTAATAAATCCTTAACAATCGTATCGAAACTTGCACCCGTAGGGTAATGTAAGTTTGCTTCTAAAATCATCAAACCTGAAGTTGTCATACAAAACCAAGTATAAATAAGTAATACTAAAGAACCGAAAAACCATACCCCTGCAGTGGATGTAGGGTTAGCTAACATACCAGCACCAATAGCCGTTCCCGCGATGATCATTGCACCGCCAAGCAAAGAAGGAATTTTTGTGATTGTCATAAAAGCCTCTAAAAGTTACCTTGATAAACTTACACTAGTATAATAGTGCAAAGTTAAAAAACAACCTTTATTTTACTTAAGATATTTTTATTGCTTTTTTTATTGAAAATTAAAAATCTTATCCCAAGGAGCATTTTTATTTGAGACCATTATAAAATTAGGATTAATTAAACTTTCTCTTTTATTATAAGTTAAAGGGTTACTATGGAAGTCTAAAACTGTTCCCCCTATTTCTGCTAACAGGATATCTGCAACAGCAGTATCCCATTCGCCCGTTTTCCCAATACGAATGTAGCAATCAGCCGAATTTTCAGCAACAAGGGTAGATTTCACACCGCTAGAACCACAAATAGAAAAATCATATTGTAGCTGTGGGTTTAATCGTTGCATTAATTGTTCCTTGATATCTAAAGAACCGATAGTAATTTTGATAGGTTGGCGAAGATCTAAAGGTGTTGCTGCTAACTGTGTAATCTGATTTTTAACTTTTTTAAAAGCACCAAACCCTTTCATCGCATAAAAAGTACGTCCTAATATAGGAGAATAGATAACACCGAGAACAGGAATATTGTTGTGAACTAAGCTTATTAAAACTGAAAATTGCCCTGTTTTATTAATGAATTGTCTGGTGCCATCTAAGGGATCAACTAACCAATAACTTGACCAAGTTTCTCTTGTAGCAAGAGGGATATTGCAAGACTCTTCAGATAATACAGGAAGGTGGGGAGAAAGGGAGGAGAGTTTTTCAATTAGAAATTGACTGACAAATAAATCAGCATTAGTAACGGGTGTATTATCTTCCTTATTATGAATAGATAATGTCGTATTATAAAAATGACAAAGATACTGTCCTGCTTGTTCTGCAATAGTTAATACAGATTGTAATAAGGTATTAGATAACAACATATAGAATTCTCTTAATTAGCAACAATAAGGAAGATTAAGTATAACAAAATAATAAAAAAAATGGTTATACTTTCAACAAAATATAACCATTTAATGTTAAATAATTTTAAAAAAATTAATGAGATTTTTTCGCACGTAAAATGCGCATCGCAAAAATTATGGCACCAGCGACAAAAACACCCAAGCCAAGCATTTCACCAATTATTTCCCAATTTGTTAACTCTAAAGCTAATGGAGAATCAGACCCCCCAGATGTAACAGATGCAGCAATAACAAAGGCAAGTAATACCCCAATTAAGCTTTCCCCAACGATTAAACCAGCAGCAAATAAAGTACCAAAACGCTCTGCTTTTTTCTGTACTTTATCAACATCTAAATTATTACGTTGTGCATATTTGGTTAAATGACGATTAATGATCCAAGCCATAATAGCACCAATAACAATAGGCATATTAATTGAAGGAGGTAAGTAAATACCCATACCAACTGCTAATGCAGGTAATGAGTATTGATTACTACTTGATTTTTTTAGTAAAACATCAATGATGATTAATAAGATACCAAGGGAAATTCCAATGAAAATATAGGTCCATTCAAGATTACTTGAGAAAATACCATTTGCAATAGTTGTCATTAATGTTGCTTGTGGTGCAGATAATGCAAGGGCAGGATCCATTCCTGCGCGAGGTAATGCACCAGCAAAACCATAAGCGTTATATAAAATCTCAAGAACAGGGGCAATAACAAAAGCACCAACTACACAACCAACGATTAATGCAACTTGTTGTTTCCAAGGTGTTGCTTTAACTAATAAACCTGTTTTTAAATCTTGTAGATTATCATTAGAAATGGCAGCTGTACTAACAACAATAGAACCTGAAAAAATAGTTAATGCAGTAAGGAAACGTTGTCCTTCAGCAGAATCAATTAACCCTGTGATTTTACCAATAAGTAAAAGTGTTAATGCGATTAACACAACAGAAATAATACCAATACCGGAAATAGGGCTAGAAGAAGAACCAACTAAACCTGCCATATATCCACAAGCAGCCGCAACAAAGAAACCAATAAATACAGCAAGAGCGGTACATACAATAATTAATAGTACAGCACTTTCAGTACTAATAGGTGCTGCATTAATAAAGTTATGTAATGCAATAACAATAAGAATAATCGCAGCAAGAATAACGTAAATCATTGTTTTAGGAGATAAATCTAAATTTGTTCGTTCTTGTTTTGGTGCATCAGGATCATTTAATGCGCGGAATGATTGAATCATACCTTGAATCATTGGTTTCATTAATGAAAGTAAAGTCCAAATGGCTGCAATACCAATAGTACCGACCCCAATAAAGCGAACTTTTGTTTTCCAGATAGTCATTGCGTAATCAATGTAATTCATATCTGCAGGAATCGGCGTTGCCGCAGTAAAGTAAGGAACGCCAACTCCCCAAGTTAAGAAAATACCAAGTAAAATAGCAATACCGCCCACAATACCGACTAAATAACCAGCACCAAGTAACGCAAGAGAGAATCCCATTGGAATTTGGAAAACAGCACTACCACCTTTAAACCAAAAGCTTGCACTATCAGAAATAATACGTAAACCATTGGTTAAAAAACTAACTAAGGCAGCAATAACACCGCCAGTGGCAATTTCTTTAATACCACTTTCACCACCTTGATCATGGTTACCTGCTTTTAATATTTCAGCAGCAGCAACACCTTCAGGGTAAGGTAAATTAGTTTTAACTACCATTGCATGACGTAAGGGAACGGTAAAAATAACACCTAAAATACCACCAGAGGCACAAATTAATAAGGTTTGTAGGAAGGGAAATCCTTGCCAAAACCCCATCATTAATAAACCGGGAAGAACAAAGATTACTGAAGATAATGTACCTGCAGCTGATGCTTGAGTTTGCACCATATTATTTTCTAGGATACTAGAATCTGAAAACATTTTTAAAACAGCCATAGAAATTACAGCAGCGGGGATTGAAGAAGCAAAAGTTAACCCCACCTTTAGGCCTAGGTAAACATTGGATGCGGTAAATAAAATTGTAATTAACGCACCAAGAATCATTCCTCTTAGCGTTAATTCACGCATAGAAGATGATTCTGATGAAGTGGGTTGCATATAAAACTCCTATAGTAAAAAAATAATAAGGAACTAACCGTATTGAAAAAAAAAGACAAAGTCAATAAATAGCATTTTTTTTTACAATAAAATTAAAAAAAGCTATTTATAATTATTTATTTAATAAAATAATAAGTATATTTTTATGAAATTTTTAATATAAACAGCAACGCATTTAAAGAAGAATCATTTTACATATGGTAATATGAACAACTTTTATGGTTGAAAAATAAACGGAGACCAAAATGAGTAAGCAACAAGATTTAAAAGATCCAAATCTTGTCAGGCTAGATAAATGGCTATGGGCAGCACGTTTTTATAAAACTCGTAGCTTAGCCAAAGCCATGATTGATGGTGGAAAAGTTCATTATAATCAGCAGCGAGCGAAACCAAATAAAAATGTTGTAATTGGCGACAAGATTCGTTTACGTCAAGGTTATGAAGAAAAAGAAGTTGAAGTAGTGGCTTTATCAGCAAACAGACGGGGAGCTGAGGAGGCGCAAAAACTTTATCGAGAAACTGATGAAAGTATAGAAAAGAGAGAAAAAATTGCTTACGCTCGTAAAAATCATGCGTTAACTATGCCAAATCCTGAACGCAGACCAACAAAAAAAGAAAGACGAGACTTATTAAAATTTAAATCACAAGATTAATATAAATATAGAGGAAAAACATGAAAGATTTTCAAAAAGATAATGACAAACTTTATCGTTACTTATTTAAAGATAGAGCTGTCCGTGGGGAATGGGTACGTCTAAATAAAACATTTAATGAAACATTAAATACTCACAACTATCCAAAACCAGTTCAAAATTTATTAGGTGAAATGTTGGTGGCAACAGCTTTATTAACGGCAACATTAAAATTTGAAGGTAATATCACCTTACAAGTACAGGGAGATGGCCCTGTAAATTTAGCTGTTGTTAATGGCTCTGATCAACAGCAATTACGCGCAGTGGCACGCATACAAAATGAAGCAACCATAACAGATGATATGACATTACTTGAGATGGTAGGTAAAGGTGTATTAGTTATTACGATTTCACCAAAAGAAGGTGAGCGTTATCAAGGTGTAATTGGCTTGGATAAAGCAACATTAAGAGAATGTTTAGAAGAGTATTTTGTTCGCTCAGAACAATTAGAAACCCAATTATTAATTTATACTGGTGAATATGAAGGTGAAGCTGTAGCCGCAGGTATGCTATTACAAATTATGCCGGATGGGACAGGCGAAAAAACTGATTTTGAACATTTAACAACATTAGCAGCGACAACTAAAAATGATGAAATTTTTGGTTTATCGGCAGAAGAAATGCTTTACCGCTTATTCCACGAAGAAACGGTAGAAATTTTTCTGCCTCAAGTAATTGCTTTCCATTGTGGTTGCTCTGAAGAGCGCTCAGGGGCCGCATTATTATTTTTATCTGATGATGAAATTGAAAAAATTCTTACAGAACATAATGGAAGTATTGATATTCAATGTGAATGTTGTGGAACGCATTATATTTTTGACAAAATAAAAATTGAACAATTAAAGGCAGAATCTAAATAAATTTTATATGTGATGATTCTTGCTTAATTCTTGACTTTATAAGTTAAGATGATTAAAATTCACCGTCTATCCTTTTAAGGGTAGATTGAAAAACACTCATTCTTTTATGAATAACAATATTTAAACTGGAGCTTTTTAATGGCAACTATCAACCAGCTAGTGCGCAAACCGCGTGTTAAAAAGGTTGTAAAAAGCAACGTTCCTGCATTAGAGGCTTGCCCGCAGAAACGTGGCGTGTGTACTCGTGTATACACAACTACACCTAAAAAACCGAACTCAGCATTACGTAAAGTATGTCGTATTCGTTTAACTAATGGTTACGAAGTAACCTCTTATATCGGCGGTGAAGGTCATAACCTTCAAGAACATAGTGTTGTTCTAATCCGTGGTGGTCGTGTTAAAGATTTACCTGGTGTGCGTTATCACACTGTACGTGGAGCACTTGACTGTGCTGGCGTTAAAGATCGTAAACAAGCACGTTCAAAATACGGCGTTAAACGTCCTAAAGCTTAATGGTTCTCCGTTAAGTAAGGCCAAACGCAAATATACAACCCTAAACTCCAGTCATTTTGAGCAATATGCTCTAATAAAGAGTTTTGGATAATCCTGAAGATTATTAATACGGAGAAATTACAATGCCACGTCGTCGTGTTATTGGACAGCGCAAGATCCTTCCAGATCCGAAATTCGGTTCAGAATTACTTGCAAAATTTATTAATGTTTTAATGATAGATGGTAAAAAATCTGTCGCTGAAAAAATCGTTTATGGTGCATTAGATACTCTTGCAGAACGCACTGGTAAAGAAGCTTTAGAAGCTTTCGAAATCGCATTAGAAAACGTACGCCCTACTGTAGAGGTTAAATCTCGTCGTGTGGGTGGTTCTACATACCAAGTACCTGTTGAAGTACGTCCAGTTCGTCGTAATGCATTAGGCATGCGTTGGATTGTTGATGCAGCACGTAACCGTGGTGATAAATCAATGGCTTTACGTTTAGCTAACGAATTATCTGATGCGTCTGAAAACAAAGGTGCTGCGGTGAAAAAACGTGAAGACGTTCACCGTATGGCTGAAGCTAACAAAGCATTCGCTCATTACCGTTGGTAATAGGTTAGTAAATCAGTTTTTCAGGCTTCATCACATATTATGCGGTGAAGCCTTATCCATATTTAAAAATTTGATATTTATTTATTAAATTCCAAATTTAAAGGAAATATAAATGGCTCGTAAAACCCCTATTGAGCGCTACCGTAATATCGGTATCAGTGCTCATATCGATGCTGGTAAAACTACGACTTCAGAACGTATCTTATTCTATACAGGTGTTAGTCATAAAATTGGTGAAGTACATGATGGTGCTGCAACAATGGACTGGATGGAACAAGAACAAGAGCGTGGTATTACTATTACTTCTGCTGCGACAACAGCCTTCTGGAATGGTATGTCTCAGCAATTCCCACAACATCGTATCAACGTTATCGATACTCCGGGACACGTAGACTTCACAATCGAAGTTGAACGTTCAATGCGTGTTCTTGATGGTGCGGTAATGGTTTACTGTGCTGTTGGTGGTGTTCAACCTCAATCAGAAACAGTATGGCGTCAAGCTAACAAATATAAAGTTCCACGTATTGCGTTCGTAAATAAAATGGACCGTACGGGTGCTAACTTCCTACGTGTTGTTGAGCAAATTAAAACACGTTTAGGTGGTAATGCTGTTCCTCTTCAATTACCAATTGGTTCTGAAGAAAGCTTCAAAGGTGTTGTTGATCTTTTAAAAATGAAAGCAATCAACTGGAATGAAGCAGATCAAGGTATGACTTTTACTTATGAAGATATCCCAGCTGAAATGGCTGAGTTATGCGAAGAATGGCATCAAAATCTTATTGAAGCTGCTGCAGAATCTTCAGAAGAATTAATGGAAAAATATCTTGGTGGTGAAGAGTTAACTGAAGAAGAAATCAAAGCGGGTATCCGTCAACGTGTTTTAGACACTGAAATCATTCTTGTAACTTGTGGTTCAGCATTCAAAAACAAAGGTGTTCAAGCAATGCTTGATGCTGTAATTGATTACTTACCATCTCCAGTTGATGTTCCAGCAATCCAAGGTGAAAGTTTATCAGGCGAACCTGATGAGCGTCATGCTAGTGATGAAGAACCATTCTCAGCATTAGCATTTAAAATTGCAACAGACCCATTTGTTGGAAACTTAACATTCTTCCGTGTTTATTCTGGTGTTGTTAACTCTGGTGATACAGTAATGAACTCTGTACGTCAAAAACGTGAACGTTTTGGTCGTATCGTTCAAATGCACTCAAACAAACGTGAAGAAATTAAAGAAGTTCGCGCGGGTGACATCGCAGCTGCTATCGGCTTAAAAGATGTTACTACTGGTGATACTCTTTGTGATTTAAATGCACCAATCATTCTAGAAAGAATGGAATTCCCAGAGCCAGTTATCTCTGTAGCTGTTGAACCAAAAACTAAAGCTGACCAAGAAAAAATGGGTCTTGCATTAGGTCGTTTAGCACAAGAAGATCCTTCATTCCGTGTACATACAGATGAAGATTCTGGTGAAACAATCATCTCTGGTATGGGTGAATTACACTTAGACATCATCGTTGACCGTATGAGACGTGAATTCAAAGTTGAAGCGAACATTGGTAAACCTCAAGTATCTTACCGTGAAACAATTCGTACACGCGTTAATGATGTTGAAGGTAAACATGCAAAACAATCTGGTGGTCGTGGTCAATATGGTCATGTTGTACTTGATTTATATCCTTTAGAAGCTGACGCTGAAGGTCCAGGTTATGAATTCATCAATGAAATCAAAGGTGGTGTAATTCCAACTGAATACATCCCTGCGGTAGATAAAGGTATCCAAGAACAACTTAAATCAGGTCCGTTAGCGGGTTACCCTGTTGTTGATATCGGTGTACGTTTACACTTCGGTTCATACCATGATGTGGATTCATCTGAATTAGCATTTAAATTAGCAGCATCTTTAGCATTTAAATCTGCATTCGCAAAAGCGAATCCAGTATTGTTAGAACCAATTATGAAAGTGGAAGTTGAAACTCCACCTGAATATGTCGGTGATGTAATTGGCGACTTAAGTCGTCGTCGTGCAATGGTTAACGGTCAAGAAGCAAGTGAATTTGTTGTTAAGATTAATGCAGAAGTACCATTATCAGAAATGTTTGGTTATGCAACTGATCTTCGTTCACAAACTCAAGGTCGTGCATCATACTCAATGGAACCATTGAAATACGCTGAAGCGCCTAAAAATGTTGCAGAAGCTGTAATCGAAGCACGTAAAAAATAATTGTTTTAAAATGCTGTAGCATATAAATGCTACAGCCATTCTTATTAAAGGAAAATTAGCCATGTCTAAAGAAAAATTTGAACGTACTAAAACCCACGTTAACGTTGGTACAATCGGCCACGTTGACCACGGTAAAACTACTTTAACAGCTGCGATCACTAACGTTTTAGCGAAAACTTACGGTGGTGCTGCTC
>SAMEA104404106__coassemble_112_pt1 | contig 121896 bp, 94 predicted proteins | sample SAMEA104404106__metabat2_high_PE_050 | metagenome-assembled genome bin SAMEA104404106 (sample SAMEA104404106) | Balaenoptera acutorostrata | reverse complement strand
TTGCAATCGTTGTTACACCACTTGTACCGTCTTTTGTAAATGTAATGTTTGTTCCATCTTTAAATTTAGCGGCTGCAATATTGCCCACATCAGCCTTGTTCAAGGTGATGGTGACATCATTGCCTTTTAGACTTCCACCATTGTTAATTTGTAAGCCCGCATCGCCGGCAACTTTGATAACGCCAATGCCTGCGTAAGCCTCTTTATTTTCTTTGGTTGCCTTATCAAGAGCGACTAAGTTTTGTGATGTAGTATTTCCTGCCACCAACGCATTGTAAGTAATGGCATTACCTTTAGAATCTGTTCCAGGCACTCTTACTTCTGTAAATACTGACTTACCAGTTACAAGTTCATTACCTGCTGCCTCATTTGAGATACTTCCTTCTTTCACGTTGAACTTCACAACTCCATCTTTTGCAACTTCCGCTGTTGTGTGTGTTCCATTTGTGAAATCAAGTCCTTTTGCAAGACTTACAGTTTGCTCATTCTTAGAGTTTGCGTGATATTTAATACTTGTTGCTCCCTCGATTTTCTTAACAAGAGTTTCATCCTTATAGATATTTTCCACAAGTTTTGTCTTGTCCACTCCTAGTTTAAGAGCTGCTTTTGTTGGATCATCTTTTCCGTCAATAGAAACAGTTATGTTTCCATCTCCTTTCACTTCGAACTGATCATCCAGTACTCTTGTTGCAGTATCAAACTTAACCTTTCCTTCTGTGTCCTTACCAGCAACCTTCACACCAAATGTTTTTTTCTTAAGATTTGTACTAATTTCTACCGCAGTACTGTAAAGGTCAGATACATTTACTGCACTGTGTTTTGTATCTTCATTGTTGTTTGCTGCAATGATTTTGTCTTGGAATGTTGGAGATTTGATACTTGGATCTAGTTTAATATCTTTAATTGCAGATTTTACATTTGTAATCTCTTTGTTTCCGGCATTGATTCCCGTATTCTTATCTACAACAATATCTCCCACTGTTACCGTGTCAAATTTAACAGTAGCTTGAGTTGCAATCGTTGTTACACCAGTTGACTTGTCTTTTGATAACGAGATATTTGTTCCCTCTGCTAGACTTTCTTGAGCTGCTTTCTTCACTTCAAGAGGATCCACATTTACTGTTACATCTCCTACTGTGATATCTTCTTGAGTAACTTTTGCAAGTCCTGATCCCTTAATCTTATGAATAGCGTCTTTATTAAGTTTATTTCCAACTGCTGTATCTAATGCCACTATATTCTTAGCGGCGGTATTTTTAGAATCAATTACATTGTAAGCTGATGAACCATCTGGTTTTTGTTTTACTGGTACTCTCACTTCATTAAAGACTGTTTTACCAGTAACAAGTTCATTACCTGCTTCCTCATTTGAAATACTTCCCTCTTTCACGTTGAACTTCACAACTCCATTTGCTGCAATTTCTGCTGTGGTGTGAGCGCCATTTGTGAAATCAAGACCTTTAGCAAGTGTGACAGGTTCAACTTTGTTTCCGTCTTTATCATTGGCCACATTATTTGCTTTGTAGGCAATGGTTAAGTCGTCCAGTTGTTTTTTGTTCACCGCATCGGTGTCGGCAGTGCCGGCGGTAACCCCTTTGATTTGGATAGTAGCATTCTTATCTCCACTTAAAGTAATGCTGTCTCCATTAAGGGTAATTTTGGTACCATCTTTGTGAGAAATGCTGTTGATGTTGGCTAAATCTTGATTAAGTTTTACCACAAGGCCTTTACTTGAATCGGCAACTACCGCGATGTTTCCACTTGCTGATTTGAAGTTCGCTAAGTCATCTTTCTCTACACCTTCACCTAGGATAGATACTGTTTCACCGATATTTTTGTGCACATTGCTTTCGTCGTTTCCAACAAAATCAAGGCCCGCCATAGCCACATCTTTTAAGTCATCAATATTTACAACTTTATGCCCAGCCTCTGGATTTGCAGTAGTATTTCCATTTGCTAAATATTTAACTTTAGCTTGAGCTTTTTCAGTTGCATTCATGCTCTCATCAATAATTTTATTCTCAGCATTAGCCGGATCACTATCATGAGTCTTAATATGTTTGTCAATTGATGAACCTACGTTACCAAGAATTGTTGCTGCATGTGAATTTTCATGTTCAGGATTAATTACCCGTGTTTCTAATTCAGATGGATCAATGACTTCTGCACCTGGTTTTGGTTTTCCTGCTTCCAAATCAGATTTTTTATAATATTTCAATGTTCCATCATCTTGAGCAATTGGAATAACGATATTTCCTTCTTCACAAGTGTACATAACTGCTTGGTTTGTATCCACTTTTGAAATAACATCCCCTACTTCAACATTAATATTATTAATTGCATCTGTAAGTTGTTTTACATTTACTGCATCGTCATCTGTAGTACCTTTTTTAACATTGTGAATTTGTTGTCCACCCATATTGATGTTTGTTTTAGTGAATGTTGGACCACCTGTAATGGTAATTCCATCTGTATTCATCAATGTGTTTCCAGCTTTTACAGTAGTAAATGTTGGTGTCATAGAAGTAGCAATTTTAATCTCACCAGCATTTGCTGCACTTCCATCTTTTGTCACTAGGATATTTGTTCCATCGACAAAGTCCACTGTGCCGTCATTACCAATAACAGCGGTTTCATTTCCATTGACTTTCGCTGTCCATTGTTGGATGTATTTCGCATCAAATTCACCTTCAAGTTTAGACTTATCAAAGCCCACTTTGTAAATAAGGTTATCTGGACCTGTTCCTTCTGGTGTTACGGTGATGTATCCATTTGTTTCTGGATTGGCTTTGACCACCTCACGAGATTTTGCTGTAAATTCAGCGGCTTTATCTGAATTGATATCGAAGATTACCACTCCATCTTTATCCACTGTTGCGGTGGTGTAAGTGCCGTTTTTGAAATCAAGACCTTTATTCAGTTTCACAGATTGAGGATTTGCCCCATTTGCCTTATAAGCGAGGTCCATTCCACTTTCAAATTTATTGTAAACAGAGTCATCAATCGTTGTATTGTTAATCACTTGATCATTATTGAAAATCTTATCTGCGACACCTTTTGCATCCACATACAGTTGACCTTCGTTTGTTTGTCCTTTGGCAACCTTCTTAATGGTTGTGTTGTCAATATTCACTGCAAGGTCAATGCTTGATCCTGTTGTTGGATTTAATGTTACTGTCTTATCATCACTTGTAAGTGTTTGGATAGCGCCATCAATCTTATCTGTAATTTTCTTATCTAGACCGAAGGTAACTTCTCCATTTGCTTTAGCTGTGACAGTTGTTACATCGTCAACTTGTTTGAAGTTGAATCCATCTTTAAGGCTCACTGTTTGCTTAGGATCTCCACTGTTTGCAGTGTAAGAAATCTTAGTTGCTCCCTCAATTTTCTCAACAAGAGTCGTATCCTTATAGATATTCTCTACAAGTTTTCCCTTGTTGACAGAAAGTTTAAGGTTTGCTGCACCCTCTTTTGCTCCATCAATTGCAACTGTTAGGTTGTCATCTCCTAAAACTCCAATTTCATTTCCTAGCGTTCTTGTTGCCTTCTTGCCATCAGCAGTAAGACCAAAGGTCTGCGTAGCAATATTTTTATTAATTTCATCAGCAACGCCGTGTAAATCACTTACGTTCACGGCATTATTTGGATTATTTGTATTTGCATTGGCAAGTTTATCGCTGTATTTGGCTCCTGCTTCCTCAGCAATAGAAGATTTCACATTGGTGATCACTTTAGATCCCGCATTAATGCCATCTTTTCCGATGTATTTATTGCCGGCAATCGTTAGTGAACCTTCATTTCCAAGGTCAATATCTTTGGCAAGTTTTACCACAAGTCCTTTTTGTTCATCGTTTGTGATGCCAATATTATTTTCTGTTAAGTTGGTTGCGACTTTTTCTCCGCCAGTAATGCTTAGGGTTTCGTTAAGTTTTTTCTTAACAACATCGCCAGAATCCCCTTGGAACTTAAGTCCGTCTTCCATTGTGGCAACTTCATGGTTATCGTAAACAATACGAGTGATTCCATCTTCTCCATGTTTACCGTCCACTCCGTCTTGCCCTTTGGCAATGGTAATTTCAGCAGATTTTCCATCCTTACCATTAATTCCAATGCTTCCAGGTTTTCCTGGGGCTCCATCTTTTCCTTTTTCACCAACGACAACCTTATCAAGAGCCAGTTCTTTCGATAACATCACTTCAATTTCTGTGTCATCTCCTGTTTTCTTCACTCTTGTTTTGATGTTAGAAGAATCGTATTTACCATCTACTTCCTTGCCAGAACCCACTACTTTTACAGTAGAACCAAGTTTATTGGTAACAGGATTTTCGTTTCCTGAGTTGGCACCAAACTTAAGACCTTTATCCACAAGCGTTGTTTCTGTTCCTTTGATAGCCGTATCTAAGGCTTCCAAGTTCGCCGCGGCTGTATTTGATTTATTGATATAGTTATAGTTATCTTTTGTAACGCGAGTTTCATTAAAGACTTTCTTACCAGAAACGAGCCCTTCATCTGCGGCTGCAATATTTCCTTCTGTTACATTCACATGCCAGATTTTATTGCCGTCTTTTGTTTCAGAAGTTACTGTTGTTTTATTACCATTCGCTAGTTGAACTGCATCTTTAGCAAGATTTTTAATAACTGTGTTTCCTTCATTTGTGATATTTCCTAAGTCGCTCTTCGCAATACCTTCAATGACCACATTTTTCACTGTGCTGTCTTTTCCGTTGGCATCCTTCACTTGAAGCGTTACCTTACCATCATTAGAAACTTTGTAACTTCCACTCGCATCTGCAACTAAACGCCAGTCGTTTAAAGCATCCACTTTGTTTGTTACCTTCGTGATGTTGCCTTCATTTGTCGTTACACGATCACCTAAGTTCGTAATATCTGTTGCATTTTTTGTAATATTTTCAGTAAGTTTAGAGGCAGTTTGTTGTAAATCACTTACGTTTACGGCATTCTTCGCTGTTTTCGTATCCTTCTTCGCTGCATCTAGTTTTGCTAAGTAGTCGGCGCCTGCTTTCCCTTCAATGACGGATTTCAGATTTTTAATCTCAGTATCTGCCATATCAATGCCTTCAGAACTGATTTTTAATCCATCCTCATATGAAGGATTTCCCAGACCTCCTGGCGCTCCTATCTCTTTTTTAAATTGAATCGAATCTTTTTCAATTTTTACATTTTGTTTTTTATCGTCCCCAACCGTTACAGATGTTGCAAATTGAACGGCATCTTTGGTTTTAACGACATTGTCAGAGTCAATAGTGATGTTTCCCTCACCTGTATAAGTCTTAATTTTATTTGCCACTGCATAAAGTTGTGAACCATTGATGGCATCTGTAGAAGTTGAAGAAATTTCTCCTGCTGCCACATTTAATATTTGACGTTCCATTCCTGCTTTTCCTACTGAAACGACTGACTCAGGTTCTGCTCCTGCAAATTCACTATATGTTACACCGCCTACTGTTGCAGAAGAAACTTTCTTTGCCTCTTTTGTTTCTGACCATGAACCAAGAGCAATAGCATCTTTATGGCTTGCTTGTGCGCCAACACCGATGGCTGTGGTATTAATTTCATTACTTGTACCACCGGCATTTGCATTGGTACCAATTGCAAGAGAATTATTGCCCGTTGCATTGGCTCCATTTGCCATAGCTGTGGCTTGACTTCCTGTGGCTTTCGCTTTCCAACCAAGAGCAACACCATAGTTTTGAGAGGCTTGTGCGGCTTCATCCGCTGTATTACCTCCACCAATAGCGACAGAATATGCCCCTGCAGCTTTGGCATTTTGACCTTCAGCAATGGCGCCTGAATTGGTTGCTGTCGCTTTTGTACCAATCGCCACACTGTGCCAGAAACTTGAATTTGCCTCGCTACCTAATGCAACAGCACCACCTGTGGCAGATTTTGCTTTATACCCGATAGAAATACTTTCACCACCATCGGCAACGGCTGTATTCCCTAAGGCTACCGTATTATTGGCTTTTGCTTCGGACAATTGACCTAAAGCCAAGGCTGCGTCGCCTTTAGATTTGGCATCCACCCCCATCGCAAGAGAACTTGCCCCTTCCGATTGTGCTCTGGCACCAATGGCCGTTGAAAATGTGCCATTATCCATCGCTTGTTTTCCATTGGCATTAGTTGAAGCACCAATAGAAACTGAGCCTTCCGCCTTCGCTTTGGCGGTATCCCCAAAGGCAATGGCAGATGTCCCCACCGCTTCTGCAGAAGCCCCCACGGCAGTGGCTTGTTCGCCAACGGCTTCCGAATCAAAACCTAAGGCCATAGATTTCACCCCTTTCGCAAGAGATGAATTCCCCATTGCTACCGAACTGGTGGCATCTTTTGCAGTGCCTGACATATTACCAATGGCAATAGAGGTTTCTCCACCAGACAAGGCATCCACCCCAAGGGCAATACTTTGAGTACCGGTAGAAGTGGCGCCATAACCAATGGCGGCAGATTCTTTACCGAGGGCGGTGGTTTCAAAACCTAAGGCCGCGGAGCCATCTGTTAAGGCTTCCGCTCCGTAACCAATGGCCATTGTAAAGTTACCATCGCTGGTTTCGTTATTATTAACTTGGGCATATTTTTTCAGTGTTTGATGGCTCGGATTATCTTTATCGTAAGCCACAAACTCATTATTTACTTTCACAAATAAGCCTTCATTTGGTAGCATTTGGTCTAATTCGCTTTCCGACATATCTTCTGAAGGCACGGCAATATAAGCTACCGCTTTTTTACCGGCATAAGCTTGATTACCAATGGCTAAGGATTTGGCACCACGCACAATAGATTCGTTACCGATAACAAGGGAATTTTTAGCACTTTCCGTAGCCACAGAACTACGCCCAACAGCCATTGCGTAATCGCCAACAGTTAGGGTATTCATCCCAACAGCAATGGAATCTTGGCCGATAGCCGTGGTTTGGTTACCTAAAGCAGCAGAACGGGCCCCGATAGCGTTAGCTTCGAATCCAATGGCACTGGCTTGGTCATTAACCGCACGGGCAGCATAACCAATAGCCATAGCGTAAGCCCCTGTTGGATGCACAAAGGTGCCGTCTGATTTTTGGAAGGCAGTATCTTGGCGAATATAAGTGCTTTCAATTTTGCCTTTATTTTCTTCGCTAAGATCTTTATAAGGTTTGAAATCTTTTTCACCTTCGAGGAGAACATAGAGATCTTCATTAAATTCTTTAATAAATGCCGGTTTTTCAAGGAAGGTTTTATCCACACTAGCATAAGCGTATTGATAATCGCCCTCTGCTTTTTCTGCTCCTGCAAAGGCATTCATTCCCGCCGTAAGAGAATGCACTCCTTGGGCCCCAGATTTAGAATCAATAGACCCTAAGTTTGTATTTGGATCACCTTGTGGTTGGCTTGCTCCAGTATTTACGTGGAAATAATTTTCTGGGCTGGAAACATTGGTAATGGCCGCATCTAGCTGTCTTAAGTTCACGGCATCTGTTGCTTCTGTTGCATCACCGACATTAATGATTTGTCTTAATTTTCCATTTCCACCAACAGAAACAGCGCCTAAAGTGATACCTTTTAAATCTACATTTGAATATTTTCCTAAAGTTGATTCGGTAAATCCTGCTCTATTTGCAACAGAATTAGCCCCAAGAGCCACGCCACCGTCTTGATGAACATGTGCGTCTTTACCAAGAGCTAGACCTTCTCTTACTTCTAGCTGAGATCTTTTTTCTCCTTCTTTTACCTTTTTTTCTACCGAAGCATTTTGCCCGATAGCTGTAGAACCGGCACCCATTACATACACATCTGTACCTATAGCAATATCATCAGAATATCCGATATGAGCCTCCTTACCGATGGCAACAGCTCTATGTCCATAACCTTTAGAATCTGTACCGATAGCGATTGCATCGTGTATGTGTCCATCCTTTTTATAAGAACCGGCTGCAGCATTTTTACCAATAACGATACTTTCTCCTGCTGTTGATCTATCATCCTCGTGGAAGCTGGCTTTTGCTCCCTCTCCAATCACAATAGAGCTTGTACCAGCACCCTTACGTCTTGCTATTGCGGTCGCATTTTCACCAATAACAATACTTTTCTTAGCTTCTGCTTTCGCATTTTTACCGATAGCAATACTTCCTTCACCTGTTGCACCGTCATTTCTTACATTGGAAGTGGTTAAAATTGTTTTATCTGCCTCGGTATAAATGCCGTCATTCGCGATCAAATCTTCTGCATTTGCTTTTGCTGTAGCAATCGCTGTATTCATCTCTTCTTGTGATTGTGAAGAGGTGAATTGTAAGTTTTCTATCTCTCGAATTTTTGCTTTTGCTTCCTCACTTAGAGAATCAACATTTAATTTGGCTTTTTCCTTCTGGATTTCTTGTTTTAATTTATTTAAGGCATCTTCATTAATTTTTGCACCGGTGGCTTTTACCGCTTCCACACGCAGGCGTTGCTCTTCTAAAGCAAGCACTTTTTTATAGCTACCTTCTTTCGTTAAAATTTGTTTTACATCATCTGAAACATAAGTAGAAACATAACGGATGGCATTTTTATCCCCTTCGTCATCGCCATAATTAATGCGATTAGCAAGGGCTTTTAATTGGGCTACGTTGACAGCGTCGGTGTCACGATAACCGCTTGCGAGGTTGGTAATACGTCTTTCGTTACCAATGGATCCCACGGAAATTAAACCCACGTTTTCATTAGAAGGCATACTAAAGGATCCGGCTGGAATATAGCCCGGTTTGGCCAAATCTTCTACCGTATAGTCGGTTCTCGATCCAACACCTAGTGCTGTTGAATTAGCAAGACTTGCCTGTGCCTCATTACCAATAGCTTGGGCATTAGCGGCGCTGGCTTTAGTGTGATAACCGATGGCCATTGCGTTGGCATCGGATACATTGGCACCTGTACCAATACCTACCGAGTTCACACCAGTGGCAATAGCTTCATTACCAATGGCTTGAGCGTTGGCAGCGCTGGCTTTAGTGTGATAACCGATGGCCATTGCGTTGGCATCGGATACATTAGCACCTGTACCAATACCTACCGAGTTCACACCATCTAGCATAACGCCAGTACCAATTCCTACAGAGTCATCTGCTTTTTCAGAAACCATAGAAGTGGCACCAATACCAATAGAGCGATCCCCACCTACATAAGTCGTGTTACCGAGGGCCACTGCACGGTCCGCATCGGTTAATACAAGGTGACCAATGGCGGTTGCATAGTCTCCTTTTTGTTTGGTGGCCTCTACATCGTGGAATTTTCCAGTTTCATCGTCTTGAATTGTTAGATAAACATCACCACTGCCTTGATATTCAAATTCATAATCTTTTCCTAAAATACTATCTATACTTTGTGTTGGAGTTCTATTTCCACTCATTTTCATTTCATTGGCATAATTTTTTTTCAAAGCTTCTAAGAATTTTTCTTTGTTCGCCTCTTTCAACATTCCGTTTGCAGAAGAAGAATCCCCTAAGGCCAACGAGCCTTCCCCTACCGCACGAGAAAGGTTACCAAAGGCTGCGGAATATTTTTGGGTAGATTCGGAATGGTTACCAACGGCAAGTCCATTTTCCGCAAAGACATGGGAACCAATACCCATAGCAATACCACCGTCGGCATCATTATCCACATAGGTACGCACCCCCATGGCTGTAGATTCTTTCCCTAATGCAAAGGCAAGAGGCCCAAGGGCTGTTGCCCCTTTTTTCGCTGCCATAGCACGAGAACCAAGGGCGATGGCCCCTGTTCCTGCGGCAAAAGATGGGGAATATTGTCTTCTGCCTGTTTTTTCATTTAAATAGTATTGTTTAAAGTTCTTATATGTTCTATTTTTTAAGAAAGTTACATTATTTTCATTTAAATATTCTTCTAAATCTTTTCCATCTCTTGTGACAACTTTATAGCCTTGATTTTTATCATAATGAGCTCCGTCAACTAATCTTTCGAACCACTCTTCTTTTGTTTCTCCAGATTTACTTTGTAATAAGTTATTATCTATTTTAATAGAGTTTCCATATACATAGGCTGATAAAATTCTAGAGACAGAAAGTTTATCTCGATATCCACCAACATTTATAACCTTCCCATTTGGTAGATGGAAATCCCCTACAAGGTCATCGCCTCCAAGAACGACAGAACCAAATCCAGTGGCATAAGAGTCAGAACCAATGGCAGTAGCCTGGTCTGAATAAGCATGAGCTAAGTGCCCTAAAGCAACAGATTGTCCACCCATTGCAGAAGATTCGTGACCAATAGCTGTTCCACCAATTCCGTGGAAACCTCCAGAGGCAACGGCTCCTGTACCAATAGCCGTATTACCATATACTGTACTTCCACCTAAGACAACACCCTCTAATCCTGGAACAGCATTTGTTGCATAGCTAAAACTATGAATAGATGGGTGAATGACACCATTCATTCCTAGTTTGTTATATAGACTAAAGAAATTTGCATGTGAAGCATTTTTCCCAAAGGCTTTTAATTCTGCATCTGCATCAATCCCACGAGATTTTGCAATTCCGTTTGCTAGAATTAAAATATCAGGAATCCGATTGCTTGGTCCAGCCTTCCCTAAGGTATACATAGCAACCATTGCTTGACGACAAGACATAGCTATGGAACCAGAACCAATGGCAACTGCTGAAGATCCACCAGTAAAGGTAGTGTTCAACACTGTTTTAGCTCTATCATATGATTTATCCGCAGCCCAGTTTCCTCCTGTATTCGTAGGATCGTTAATAATTTCGTTGGATACGGGACTTTTTCCCATTCCTCCTAAGGTAATATTTGCTCCACCCTTAATTAATGCCTCAATCTCTTCATCTGTATAGGCCTGCGCACTACCCAAATAAACCATCATCGACAGTGCCAGTAATGTTTTTGTTAGATTTTTAAATTTATTTTTAAAAGGAGTGTTTGGGTGTAAAAAAAAGGATGTACGGGATGTGGCTTTCTTTTTTCCTTTAGCTAACTCCGAGCATACCACTAAAGCGTTACGAGAAACACTATATACAATATTAAAAATCTTGTTCATAACTGACACCTTCCATCAAAATAATTAAAAAACAAGCAAAAATTGAATACTTTTGATTGTTTTATTATATAAGCGATTATATAACTATTCATAAGTATATTACCCTGCGTTTTATTTATCAACACAGATTGTATGGTTTTAAATCGCTTATTATTTATTTTTTTATGGTGATTAATTAAATATATTTTTAAGTAAAGATGATATTAAAAGCCGGTGTAAAAGCCCCAAAAAAAAACGACACAATTTACATTGTATCGTTTTTTGTTTTAGTTAAAGCTTATTTAAAGCCCAATTATGCTTACCAGCTATAACCGAATCCGGCCCCTACCATTGTATCTTTTTGTGAGTTAGTAGAACCCGTGAAACGGATAATCCACTTACTGTTGTCGGATACACGGGAGAAACCAACGGCCATTGCTGATTCTCCACGGTAGTACGTACTTGCCATCGCAAATTGCGAACGACCTGCGCGGTATTCTTGCGGCAAGGTCGCCATAGCACCGGCGGCGGCAATACCTGCACGTGCACGTTTATCAATGTTGTTAATTCGGTTGCTAAATTGGTTGAAGGTGTTACCCACTTCCGCTTTGAAGTTGTTAAGTTGGCTCACATTCACTGCATCCGTTGGATCTGTGCCTGGGGCAACATTAGTGATTTTATTACCGCCGTTGTTTAGGCCGTTTTGATCAAGCACCACTTTTGGTAACTCTGGTAATGGTTCTTCACCTTCTTCCGGTTTAGGTTGAGCCGGTGTGATCGTAATACCACCATTGTTAATAACCGTATTTGGTGTTTCTTGGTTATCTTGGTCTCCAACAGTAATAGAACCATCTTTACCATTTACCGCAACTTGGTTATCGCCTTCGCCAGTTTTAATTGAACCGTCTTTACCGAGATCAAGATCTTTTTTCAGATCAAAACTTACTTCACCATCTTTACCTACCGAAGCTGTCGTATTTGTACCGCCGGTAAAGTTAAAGCCATCTGCAAGGTTAACATTTTCTTTACTTGAAGATTCACCATCATTGGTTGATTTATAAGAAATATTGCCAATGACATTATCTTTAATTTCGTTGGTCACATTGTTAATCGCAGCTTTTAACTGATCTTCTGTTGCCGCTTGGCCAGAGGTAATATTATCCGGATCCCAAGAAGTATTGGTTAAGCCTCCAATCGTTCCTTTATCACCATCAACGGTAATAGTATTTTGTTTACCATCAGCACCAGTACCATTTACAGTAATTTTACCATCGTTGCTTAATTTAACGCCGTCACCCTCTAAGTTACCGTTGTTATCAGATTGACCAACGGTGACTGAGTTAAGGTCTTTAACATCTTTAGCAAGTTGAACATTTAATTCACCATTACCATTTGAAACTACACCGATATTGTTTTCAGAAAGTTCACCTTCTGCACCGCCTTTAATAGTGGTTGTCTCACCATTTTTACGTTCAAATGTATTTTGTGTAGCATCTTTAGATTTACGATCCCCAGCAAATGATAAAGCAACATTATCAATTTGATTTGAAACATCAGTATTAATCTCATCAGCTAAATTATGTAAATCACTAACATTAACCGCATTAGTTGGGTTTTTCTTGTTAGCTTGATCTAATTTATCTAAGAAAGTAGGCTTATTATTACCTGCAATTTCTTGATCACTAATACTACTTGCTACACCGGTAATCTTACCTCCATTAACACTAATATTTTTATCAGTATCGCCAAGGGTAATTTTCGCACCGTTACCAGTTGTACCATTGGAAATTGAGTTAATAGTTGTTAAATCTTTATTTAATGCAAATTCAACTTGACCATCAGTATTAGTGATATTGATATTTTTAACCTTCTCACCGCCAACAGTTTGTTCTTTACCTTTAAGATTCACCGTATCTCCTGGATTAACTAATGAATCACCAGTACCATCACCTTGAAGGGTAAAGCCTGAGTTGTTGATTGCATCTGCAACATTTTGTACTGTAGCAACTTTATTTAAGCCCGCATTATCATAAGCAGTTTCTGCTTTTGCTAATTTAGCTTCTGCTGCTTTAAGTGCATCAGTATCTTGAGGATCTACTTTTGCAAGCGCTTCTTTTGCGTCTTTAACTGCATTAGTTAAAGCATCAATTTCTGCTTTTGTTTTATCCGTAGTTCCTAAAGCATGGCCCTCTGTATCATTACCTAAAGTACCAGTGGTAACATTTACTTTATACTCATCACCATCTTTACCTGAGCCTTCAACCGTAGTATTTGAGCCATCAACTAATTTAGTTTCTGTACCATCAGCTTTTGGAATAATGGCTGAAACAACTGATGTAATGTCATCTTCTTGGGTTTTAGCAACTTCTTGAGTAGAATCAGGTTTTCCTTGGGCATTAGCAACATACCATTTATTTGGATCTGTATTATTTGATCCATCACCTTTCACTACATCTTTTCCATTAAGAATATTCTTAATTTCTGTGGTTTTGCCATCCGTTGCGACATTGTAAGTGACTTCAACACGACCTTTTTCCGTTTCTTTGGTAACAGAAGCGGTTGTACCTTGACCATTAACAAAACTTACAGTGTCATATGGATTGATAAATCCTTTTTGTGTTGTTCCCTCTTGAATGTTCCAACCAGCATTTAAAACATCGTTAACATTGGCTACTTGATGTACTTTTTTATCAATTCCTTCAGGCTTGCTTAAAACATGTGTATTTGGTTCTTCTTTTGGTTGATCAAGATGATCTTTAATACCATCAATGGAACCATTATTAGATAACTCACCATTTGATATATCTCCAAGTTTTAAGTTTTTACTTAAATCAAAGTGAACAGTAGTCTTGCCATCTTTGGTACTTTGACTTACTTGGATATTGCCATTATTTTCTGTTGCAGTTCCGTCAGCAGCCAATTCTTTACCGGTTAAGTCAATAGTATGTCCAGGGTTAATTAGCTGTTTATTATCACCACTTGCTTGTAAATTAAAGCCTGAGTTGTTAATGGCGTCAGCAACATTTGCTACTGTCGCAATGGCATTATTTGCATTGTTGTATTCTGCTTTCGCTTCATCATATGCTTTTTGAGCCTGATCGATATCATCTTGAACGCCACTTTCATTTGCTTTATCTAATGCAGCTTTGGCTTGATCCATTGCTGTTTTTAATGCTTGCGCACCATCAACATTTGCTTGCCCTTGCGTATTACCTAAGTTACCCGTTACAACATTAACTGTGTAAGCGGCATCTTTTGAGCCATCACCTTCAACTCGAGTATGTTCACCATCTTTAAGTTGAGTCTGCTTGTTTTTAATTGTGTCATTAAGTTGAGAAACATTAACGGCATCCGTATCCGCTTCACCTTTAGCAACATTGGTAATTTTATTACCTCCATTGTTTAAGCCTTTATCACCTAACACAATATTAAGTTTATTTGGATTTTTAATGGTAATACCATCTTTACCTACCGTTAAGCTATCGCCTGCAACAGTTGTTACATTTCCACTGTCATCTACAACAGTATCAAAAACAGCACTTTCTAAGCCTTTTAATTGACGGGCAAGTTTAACTAAAATGGCTTCTCTTTCTTTACCATCTAGAGCCGTAACTTTTTCAACCGAAACCCCGATATTATTATCAGACAGTTTTGTTTGGCTTGCGCCACCAATGATATCCACTTGTTGACCTAATTTCTTAGAAAGTTTATTAGCGGTATCCCCTTTGAAAATTAAACCATCATTCATTGTGGCAATTTCATGATCGCCATAAACGATTCTTGGGATATTGGCATTTTCTGTGCCATCAAGATTTGGCAAACCTTGTTTAACCGTAATTTCAGCTGTTGCCCCATCCTTACCATTAATGGCTACAATACCTGGTTTGGTTGTGTCGCCAACAGTGACTTTATCCACTTCAATGGCTTTCGCAAGCATAATATCGATGGTTGTTTTACCTTGTTCATCTTGAGCAACCTTCGTTAAAATATTCTTAGTACTAAAGTCTGCTTCTTTTAAGCCCGCTTTAGTGTTTCCATTAATTTCAACAGTAGAGCCAAGTTTGTTCGTAACATCCTTACCAATATTGGCACCGAAGTTTAAGCCTTTATCCACTAGACCAGTGGCAACATTGCCTAAATCCGATACATTGACTGCATCGTCTTTTTTGTCTTTATCCTTTTGTGCATTAGCTAATTTAGTCAGGTAGTCATCTCCAGTTGCACTTTCAATGGAAGATTTCACATTGGAAATTGTTGTGCCACCTTTTCCTTCAAGTTCTACCACTGTTTTATCCGCTGTGGTTCCATCGTTCTTATACTTAACGCTAAAGTCTTTTAACTGATCTAAGTCAGCTTTTTTGGCAATGCCTTCGATTACAACATCATCAATTTCTGTTTTCTTCGTTTGGTTTTGTACTTTAAGCGTTACATCACCTTTTGCATCAATTTCATAATGTCCATCTTTTGTATTGGCTGGATTTTGAATTAATCGCCAATCAGATTTGGCGGCCACTTGATTTGAAATTGCATCGCTGACTTTTTTCAATTGATCTTCAGTGGCAGCACGACCTGAAACATAAGTTGGATCTGTGATGTTCCAATCTTTATTATCTAGGCCAGTAACAAAGTTTCCGGTGACTTTCGCTAAGTTGCCGGTACTATTTTTTGGTGTAACCTCTTGGCTACCGATAACAACATCTTTAAATTGCGCTGAACCAGCGGAAATAGTGGTGTTTTGTCCAACTTTAATGTTTCCATCTGTGCCACTCATTACAATTTTCTTATCTGCATCTGTTCCAACAGTGACAGACTTATCAAATTGAACGGCATCTTTTGTTTTGATCACCATCTTACCGTCGCTATCTTTTTCTAAAGTCGCTATATTTTTACCGGCTTTGAAAGCAGCTTGTGCAAGATTAGTAATCTTTGTTTCTCCATCTGAAGTGATGTTAGAAAGATCTGATTTTGCAATATCTTTGATTACAACATCTTTTGCTGCAACATCCGGATGGTTTGCATCTTTCACCTTAAGCGTTACTTTTCCATCAGTATCTACGGTATATTCACCATTAGAATCTGTTGCAGGATTTGCAATGAGGTTCCAATCAGATTTAGCGGCAACATCTGTTGAAATAGCATCACTGACTTTTTTCAATTGATCTTCTGTAGCGGCTCTTCCTGATACATAAGTCGGATTTGCTACGTTCCAGTCTTTATTGGTTAAGCCTGTAACATAGTTGCCCTCTGACATTTTAGTACCAGTTGCTTGATCGTCTTTATCAAGAATATCAAGGCCAGATTGTTTACCGATAACGGCTTTATCAAAGGTTCCTTTGCCGGCAGCAATCACTGTTGTTTTGCTTGTATCTCCAACGGTGATTGTTCCCGTGGTGCCATTGATAAATGTTTTGTTGGCATCTTTTCCTACTGTAACGGAATCTGCAAAGTCAACCGCTTCTTTGGTTTTCACAATTGTTGTTCCAACAGTTGTTGTAGTATCAAGTTCAATGTTCTTGCTACCTGCGAAGGCTTCTTGAGCGGCTTCCTTAATTTTGCTCTTATCAAGAGATATAGTTACATCTCCTGTTACTAAGTCTTCATTATCAATAGCAAGTCCAGCATTTCCTCCGACTTTAATCTTGTTAATATCCTTAGCAGAAATCTTCGTTCCCACTGCTTTATCAAGCTCTATTAGGTTTTTAGATGTCGTATTACCTTTATCTATAACATTGTAATCCGTTCCCTTAGAGCCAGGCACTCTCACTTCATCAAATAACGTTTTCCCCGTAATTAGGCCTGTACTATCGGAAGCTACTGACCCATTAGCTACAACATTGATTTTTACAACGCCATCTTTTGCAATTTCTGCTGTTGTGTAATCTCCGTTTACAAAGTTAAGACCTTCTGTAAGTTTGACAGGTTCTACTTTAGCACCAGTGCTATCTTTTGCTTCTCCATTGGCTTTGTAAGCAATAGTTAAGTCATCAAGTTGCTTTTTGTTAACCGCATCATTGTCATTTTCACCGGCTTTTACATTGGTAATGCTAATAGGAGCATTATTTTTATCACCTAAAGAAATATTGGTGTCACCTAATGTAATTTTGGCGCCATCTTTGTGCGAAATGCTGTCCATATTTGTTAGATCTTTGGCTAATTGGATTTCAAGACCATCACCATTTTTCTTAACGTTAATGTTGCCACTTGCAGATGCAAATGGTTTTGTCGCAGCAGCCTTATCTACGCCTTCTCCTTTGATTGCTAGTTTTTGACCAAGGTTTTTATGTACACCAAGTTCATCATTTCCTTCAAAATCAAGTCCAGCCAACGCTAGAGTTTTTAAATCTCCAACATTTGCTACATCGGTAGGATTAATTTTTCCTGTAGTTAAATATGTTACTTTGGCTTTTGGTTCTTTTGCTGTAGTGCCAGCTGAAGCATCAAGAGATGAGGCAACATTACCAAAAATAGTTGGCGTATTTGTTGAGCCACCATGAGGATTCACAACATTAGCTTGAACATCAGTTACTTCTTCTCGTTCTTCTGGATTTGGTTTTAAGTTGCCATCTCCATCGAAAGAATTTGCTGTGTAATATTTATTATCATCAGCAGCCTTAACTTTATTGCCTTCTTTATCGGTGTACATTACAGGGTGATCGCCTTCAATTTTTGTAATGTTTTCGATATTTCCATCAATATGCTTAATAGCATTTTTAATTTCATCTTTTAATTGATCAAAGTTAACGGCATCTGTTCCCGCAGTACCTTCAGCAACATTATGAATTTGTTCTCCGCCAAAACTGATATTGCCTGATGTAATACTGATATTTTTATTTGGATCTGTATTACTGATTGTTAAGCCACCATCATTCATTACCGTATTACCTGTGGTAACTGAGGTAAAGTTTGGTGTCATAGAAGTTGCAATCGTAATTTTGCCGGTATTATTGACATCATTATTGTTAGTAACGAGAATATTATCCCCATTAATAACATCCACGATTCCTTCATTTCCAATTGTTGATGGTTTCTCGCCATTAGCTTTTACCACCCAATGTTGGATATATTTCTTATCAAATTCCCCTTCAAGTTTAGACTTATTAAAGCCGACTTTGTAAATAAGGTTGTCTGGGCCGGCACCTTCTGTAGCCACGGTAATATAGCCATTGTTTTCAGGATTTGCCTTAACCACCTCACGAGATTTTTCTAAGAATTTATTTGCTTGAGTTTCGCTAATGTCAAATTTTACTTCACCATTTGCGGCCACTGTTGCTGTAGTATATTTCCCATCTTTAAAATCAAGACCATCAGAAAGTTTTACAGATTGAGGATTTTTTCCATTTGCTTTGTAAGTGAGATCCATTCCCTGTTCAAACTTGTTGTACACAGAATCATCAATATTGGTATTTTTAATCACATCACCATTATTGAAAATATCGTTTGCAACCTGTTTTGCATTAACAGAAAGTTGTCCTTTGGTACCGTCATCTTTGGTAGATTTGACAATAGTTTTACCATCGATATTGACGGTTAAATCAACATCGGAATCTGTGCCACCCACGGTTACTGTCTTATCTGAGCTTGCAATTGATTGAACAGCGCCATTAATTTTATCTTTAAGATCAGAATTAATGCCGACTTTTACAACACCACCATCTTCTGCAGTGACAACTGTTTCACCATCAACTTGCTTGAAGTTAAATCCGTCAGCAAGGCTAACTTCCTTCTTAGGTTGTCCATCGTTTGCAGTGTAAGCAATCTTCGTTTTTCCTTCGATATTATCCACAAGGGTTTTGTCGCCATAAATATTATTAACTAAAGCAGTTTTATCCACGGCAATTTTCAGTTTATTTTCGCCGGCTTTACTGCCTTCAATAGACACTTTTACATTGCCATCATCAATAACATCAATTTGGTTATCAAGGGTTCTGGTTGCAGTTTTAGTAACGCCATTTTCTGTGACTTTTACGCCAAAGGTTTTCGCTTTTAACTGCCCTATATTCACAGCATCTGAATCAGCAACGCCGTCACCAACGTTGGTAATTTTATTGCCTCCATTGTTAAGGCCATTATCACCTAAGATCACATCACCTTTACCTGTATTTGAAATGGTAATGCCGTCTTTATTAATCACCGTTTTGTCACCATCGGTGCCAAGGGTGATGTCTTCTAAATCTTTTAGATTTTTGGCGAGTTTTACTTCCAGTTTGCCGTTAACCGCATTCACACCAATATTAGCGTCTGTTAATTTATTTTTATCAGCACCACCAATGATTTCAAGTTGCTCATTGAGTTTCTTGGCAATTTGTGTCGTGCTAGCATTATCGCCGGCAAATTTTAAGCCATCATCAAGCGTCGCTACGTGATGATTTTCTCCATCACTACCTTCATACACGATTCGAGTGAGACCATCTTTACCATCAAGTCCGTTAGTGCCGTTGCTACCATCTTTTCCTTTAGTACTATTTTCTACAGTAATGGTGCCAGATGCGCCATCTTTACCATTAATGCCCACAGCACCTGGTTTACCTGGTTGGCCATCTTTTCCTTTTTCTCCGACAATAACTTTATCTACGGCTAATTCTTTGGCCAGCATAATATCAATAGTGGTATTGCCATCTTCCCCTTGGTTAATATGGGTTAAGATGTTTTTCGTACTAAAGTCATTAATATCGCCATTTTCTTGGCCTTTAATATGAACCGTTGAACCTAGTTTATTAGTAACTGGATTTTTTGTACCTACATTGGCACCAAATTTAAGGCCTAAATCTTTAGTATCACCAATAGCTTTATCGAGTTCTACCAAGTTCTTAGAGGTTGTGTAAGTGGAGTTAATCACATTATATGGTGCGTCATCACTGGCTTCAGGTACTCTCACTTCGTTAAATACCGTTTGTCCTGTGACGATGCCCGCATCATTTGCTCCGCCGATAGTTCCTGTGGTATCGACGTAAATTTGACCTTCATTTTTATCTCCAAGAGGACGTTTTTTAATGGTTTTGCCATCAATATTAACCGCAAAATCAATATCCTCATCGGTTGTAGTCAATGTGATTGTTTTATCTTTATTGGTAAAGTTTTTAACTGAATTATCAATTTTATTTTTAAGATCTTGATCAATGCCAATATTTACCACGCCATTATCCGCAACAGTGACCACCGTTTCGCCATCAACTTGATGGAAATCTAAGCCAGTATTGAGATCTACCTCTTTTTTGTCCTTATCACCATTCGCGGTATAAGCAATTTTTGTTTTACCTTCAATGTGGTTCACAATGTTGGCATCATTGTAAATATTTTTTACAAGTTCAGTTTTATTCACTTTTAAATTGAGATTAGCGCTGCCCTCTTCTGTGCCAACAATTTCTGCACCAATATTGCCATCCGTAGTGATGCCAATTTCAGAGCCTAAATGTCTTGTTGCTTTTTTATCGCCAACAGAAAGGCCAAAGGTTTGACTTGCCACAGATTTTAACTGCGCCACGTTCACTGCGTCAGTATCCGCCGAACCGGCTGCTACATTAATAATTTGACGCGTTTTCCCCTTGCCACCAACAGAAACGGCACCACGGTTAGAACTTTTTACCGTTGCTTTTACGGCTTCAATATATTTATTCGTTGTTTCATTTTCCCCCACAAAAGCAAACACTTTATTTGGGGTGTCTGTATCTGTAAAGACAATATCATCTTTTGTTACTTCTAAACCTATTGGGTTTAAGGAAGCACGATTCGCAAAGCTTCCGATACCTAATGCCACACCACCCGAAGCAGTCACACTCGCATTTGTCCCTAAGGATGAGCCTGTTGTTCCAGCCGATGCACCATTACCTACAGCTGTACCATATCTACCATTAATCGTTGCCCCATTACCGATAGCAACTGAATTTGCACTTTCAGAAGTTGCATCATTACCTAAAACAACAGAATAGTTTCCTGTAGAACTGGCAGAATTACCAATGGCAATTGACGCGATACCATTTACATTGGCACCATTACCAATGGAAACACCATTATTTTGATAAGTATGGGCATTAGAACCTAAAGCTAAACCATTCTCTACTTTACCTGAAGATCGTTTTTCTTTGTTATTTTCTGGATCATTAATATAGTCTTGATTATAAACTTCTACTGAAGCACCAATCCCTATCGCTAAAGAACCGGTACCCATAGTATAAGATTCTGCACCGATAGCCATAGATTCACCATAACCTAAGTGAGCATTTCTACCTATAGCAATACTGTGTCCAGCATAAGCTTTTGAATTTGTACCTAAGGCAATAGTGTCATCAACTTTTATTCCATTATATGAACCTGCTGAAGCATTTTTACCAATGATAATGCTACCTTCGGCGTATTTTGATTTTGTCGTATCTGAGACAGATTTTGCTCCATCACCAATAACAACAGAACTGTTGGAACCGACAACAGCATTTGCATTGTTACCAATCGCAATACTATTATTTGCTTCCGCTTGAGCACCGACACCAGCGGCTAAAGAATTAGAACCTGTTGCCCCACCAATTGCATTAATCGCTCCTTTGTTATCTTCTGAAGCACTATTAACTAGATTATTACCATCATTAACATGGAAATAGTTTTCGGCATTAAACTGGCTTGCTACCGCAAATAACTGAGAACCATTGATGGCATCTGTTGAGTCTTTATTTATTTCACCCGGTGCAACATTGACAATTTGGCGTTCTTGCCCTGCACTTCCCACGGAAACAACACTGTTTGCCGTTCCTGCAAAGTCGCCATAAGTATGGCCGTTAATAGTTGCATTTGTTGGGCGTGTGTAGTTTCTTGTTGTAGAATTTGCCCCTAAAGCAACCGCTTTATCATTAGTTACCGTTGCATGTGAACCAAGAGCAACCCCTTGTTGGAAACTGTCATCTTCTGCCATTGCACTTGCTTGATAACCTAATGCTAAACTTTCACGCATAATGGCTTTTGATTCACGGCCAATAGCAGTTGTATAAATACCATTATTTGCTCTTACTGCCGTAGTTAGGCTTTCATTTGGTATAAAAGTATCGCCACTAAATGTTCCAGCTAAAGATAAATCTTTATCAATGGTTTCTAGTTCAACTTTTAAATGCTCTAATGTTTGGCTTTTTAGCCCCATTTGGGTGTAGGCTTCTTGTACTTGTTCTTGAGTATATTTCCCTGAATTATCACGGATTACTTTTCGATATTCTGTTAATTGAGTATCGTAGGCTTGTTGTGCTGTTGCTAATCTTTCTTTAAGGCTTGTTCTTGCTTGAAGTAATTTTGGAACAACAGCCTCTTTATCATAAGACCCTGCAACGGCATTTTTACCAATTGCAACACTTCCGTTATTTAATGCGTGAGCATTATCACCGATAGTAACAGAGTAACTTGCGTTAGAATCTCGATAATCATGTGAAGTATTCCATGAAAGACCTGAACTTGCATCTGTTCCCATTACTACAGTACCTAAACCGCGGGCTGCACTAGCATGACCAATGGCAATAGAATCATGGCTACCACCATAAACAGTTGAAAGTGAACCAAGTGCTACAGAATTACTTGAAAAATCACGAGAAATTGCACCAATTGCAATTTGTCCATTACCTGTATTTGTGCCTGTTGTTGCCCCTGTTCCCACTGCAACTTGTCCAACTTTAAAATCTGTTACCCCTGCGGCTGAATATTCATCAGTATGAGTAAAGCCCCCAACAGAAACATTCATTCCGTAAGCGTGTGCTTTATAACCGATGGCAATACCTAAAGCATCATTTTCACCACCTGCGCCTTGAGTAATTGCCTCTGTTCCAATTGAAATTGCGGCTACAGCCGTTGATTTTGCTCCAACACCAAGTGCCATACCTGCTACTTTATGGGCTTGGTTATTGCGTGCATTTGATTCATTTAATAATTTATTTGCTGCTGCACTATAAATACCATTACCATTTTCTTGTTGTGCAACTTTATCTGATTCTTCTCGTATATCACTCACTTCTTTTGAAATATCACTTAAAGATTTATTCTTATTAAAATCAATATTTTGTAATTTTGATAAAATTGTTTGTGCACCATCACTTAAATCATCAGTATTAATTTTACCTTTTACTTCTGCAATCTTTTCTTTTAATTCAGTTAAAGAACTTTCATCAATTTGTGCACCATGAGATTTGGCCGCTTCTACACGCACTCGCTGTACTTCTAAACCAACTAATTCTTTAAAGCGACCACCTGTTGAAAGCATTGTTTTAATACGATCTGTTAAATGAACTGCAACATAACGCACTGTTTTATCATCAAATTCTTGACCAACACCATCAATACGGTTTTCTAAGGCTCGTAACTGTGAAACATTTACAGCATCAGTATCACGGTAACCACCAGCAAGATTAATAATTCGACGCTCAGAACCATACGAACCAACTGAAATAACGCCAACACCTTGTGTCGGTGTCATACTAAATGTACCCGCTGGAATATATTGTGCTTTATTAAGATCATCTGTTGTATAATCAGTTTTTGCATTTACACCTATAGCTGTAGAATTATCTAAGTTTGCTACTGCCCCATTACCAAAGGCTTGTGATTTAACAGCTGAAGCAACAGCATGGTAACCAATGGCTAAACCATTTTCACCTGTTACTTTCGCACCGGTACCAACAGCTATGGTATTCTTTTTAGTGGCTAAAACATTAGAACCAAGAGCTACTGAATCAGATGCATCATTTTCAATAATTGTATTTGCACCAATACCTATAGCTCGATCTCCACCTACATAAGTACTATTCCCTAAACCAATACCTTGGTTAGAATCAACTAAAATTGTATGACCTATTGCTAAAGCATTTTCTCCTTTAGACTTTGATTTTTGAACATTAGTATCACCTATTGATAAATAAATATCTTTTTCTTTATCAATATCAAAATCAATATTCTTTAAACTTGTTCCATTATTTATATTATTAATAATCTGTTTTTTAAAATTATCTTTTGATTCCTTTGTTACACTTGCATTAGCTAATGCATTATCACCAAGGGCTAACGAACCCTCACCTATCGCTTTAGCTTTATTACCAAAGGCCGCAGAATATTTATCCGCTGATTCCGAATTGTTACCAATAGCTAAACCATTTTCAGCAAATACACGAGATTGTTCACCTATTGCTGTACCGCCACTAGCTAAGGTATCAACATAAGTTTCTACCCCCATAGCTGTACTTTCGTTCCCTAAGGCAAAGGATAAAGTCCCTAAAGCGGTAGAACCACGTCCAGCAGAAACAGTTCGAGGCCCTATCGCAATACTACCGATACCTAGAGCAGCATTTGGTGAGTGTTGTAAAGAATTACCATTAGTTCCCACAAATTTATCTGCAAACTCATTCCACGACATATTACCTAGGAATGAAATATTATGTTCTTTAAAGTATTTATTAAGGTTTTCACCTTTTCCATTTAAAAAAGTATCGCCTTCAACAGTTATCCCTTGTAATTTATTTAAATATGCTTCCTTTCCACCTGCTCTTTCAACTGCATCTTTATCTACAAAAATTTCAAATAATTTTTCTAATTCTAAATGTTCTTTAAAGCCACCCTCAACATTAACATCATCACCACCAATAGCAATTGAACCATATCCGGTTGTTACATTATCATTCCCCATAGCTAAAGATTGAGAACCAGCAGCACGTACGCGAGAACCTACAGCAATAGCTTGATCACTTGTTGAAATAGAGCCCGCACCTAATGCTGTTGATCCTACAACACCACCAGCAACAGCCCCATAACCTAATGAAATTCCATCAGTATTTTTTGCTACATAATCAGGTTCAATATCCTTATTATCACCATATATCCCATCTGGATCTAAGGCTTTTATTAATGCCTCAAGTCTTTTTCCCCTTTCTGTTTTACCTATAAGAGGCCCACTGTTTGCCATTTCGGCTAAATCATTCACCTCTTTATTAATATCTAAATTTCTAAGTTTGGCAACTTGGTAGGCCGCAATAATAATATCAGGCATTTGCGTAACATCATTTCCTATTTCTTTTATTTGTTGCACCCTTGCCCAAGCTGTTCCTGTATAACTGCTTGCACCAATAGCAATATTACCTTTTCCTGATGCTGCTGAAATTGCCGGGAATTTATGTAAATTGTCTTGATGTGCGTGCCAAGTTGCGGATGATGGAACCCTTGAACCACCGAAGAAGGTTTGCTCAGACATACCACCAATAAATATATTATAATCAGTGGTTGTCATGGCTTGTGTTGCGGAATTTTCGCCAACTTGACCAAATCTAGGGCCCGTTCCAGGTAATGGACCTTTGCTATTAGTAAAACCTAAAGTATTAAATTCACGGTTTTGATTACCTGTATTTTGTATGCCTAGATTTCTTATTGCCGCATAAGAATTTACATGATGACCTGTATTCCCATTGTTTATTGGTAATACAGTATTAAAAGATAATGAATTATCATTAAATTGATAACGATTTGATACTACTTCTTTATCTTTTGTATCTTCTACAAGATTTTTTTGTTTTTTTAATAACTCTTCTAAAGCTTTTTTCTCTTTAAGCTCTTCTTTAGTTAGCTTTTTAGTTTCTTTATTACTTTCTTTATGATTTTCTTGCTTAACTTCTTGTACTGCTTTTTCTTCAAAATTTACAGCCAAATCATCCGCAAAAGCAAATGCTGGAGAAAAACATAAAGAAATTAATACTGATAAGGTGACTTTATTCAAGGGAAAAGAAGAATACTCTGTCGTATTCACTTGAATTAATTGTTTAATCCCTGAACGAGATTTTGATTTCGTTTTGCCCTTTGCTAATTCTGAGCAAACAATATATGTATGTCTGATTGCGCTATATACGATATTAAAGATTCTGTTCATAATGATGGCATCCATTTTAATTTTTAGAATAAAAAACACCCCAATACGAATACAGTCATATTGGGTTATTTTTTTAGTAAATTGCTTAATTTCAGAGTACTATACCTTCATATGTATTTTTTTTCAACATTGAAAAATATAAAAACAAACTAGCTTTCATATAGTTAGCTTGCTTATTTTTTAGTTTTTCACCTTTATAAACAAGGATTTTTTGATATTTTATTTAACATTTAAAATAAATAATTCAATATTTTGTTTGTTTATTGTTTGGGCAAATTAATTTCTTTTTTTTGTAAAAAATGGAATCTATCCTCTGATTTTTTGATAATCTGATAGCTTTTTTTTATCTAATCAGGCAAAATGCTCCTGTTTTTTTTAACTAATCAAGAGGTTTTTATGGCAGGAGTAAATAAGGTCATTATTATTGGTAATTTAGGTGCTGATCCTGATGTTCGTACTATGCCAAATGGTACACCCGTTGCTAATATTAATGTGGCAACAAGTGAAACTTGGACGGATCGTAATACAAATGAGCGTCGTGAAGTGACTGAATGGCATCGTATTGTTTTATATCGTCGTTTAGCGGAAATCGCGGGAGAATATTTACGTAAAGGCTCTAAAGTTTATGTAGAAGGCAAATTAAAAACACGTAAATGGCAAGATCAAAGTGGTCAAGATCGTTATACAACAGAAATTCAAGCTGATAGTTTGCAAATGTTAGATAGCCGTGGTCAACAAGGCGGTGGTTTTAATCAAGGCGGTTTCGGCGGCCAATCTCAACAAGGCGGTTATAGTAATAATCAAGGTGGTTATGGTAATCAGGGTAATTTTGGTGGTTCACAAGCTGCCCCTGCTCAACCTAAAAACACAGCGCCTGCGGCCCCTGCTTTAGATGAAAGTTTTGATGATGATATTCCATTCTAAGATTTTCCATTAAGGTCAAGTTAAAAACGATATTGGATTTTTTCCATATCGTTTTTTTTTGCCTAAAGTGATAGCACTCGAACCAGAAGACAGAAATTTTATTAATTTCAATGATCAAAAAAAACAAACAAAACAAAAAAACCCAAACATAACATTTGGGTTTTATTGTATTTTGCTTAGAAAAAATTATTTTTATTGTTTTTCAATAACCATTTTTTTTCTACGTGTTGCAGCTTGAATAATGTAACCAAGAATCACACCACCAACAGCAACTGGAATCCATTCCATTGAGTATTCTTTTAATGGGAACTGCTCTAAAATTTCTTTTACTTGTAATTCACGAATAACTTGGATGACTGATTCATAACCAGAACCTAAAACATCTTTAGTAAATACGCGGTCCATCATTACAACAAAGATTGCTTCTACGGTTACTAAACCTAGGGCAATACGGTGTGAAATAAGTGGTAAACGTACAAATAAATTAATTAATAATAAGAAAATCATTGTCATGGAAATTGGGTATAGAATTAACAATACAGGCAATGATTTGCTAATTACGGCATCTAAACCTAAGTTTGCAATGGCGAAACATACGATACAAAAAATCACAACGTAAGTTTTATAAGAAATTTTTGGATAAATTTCGTTAAAATATTCACTTACTGCAGAGGCTAAACCGATAGTTGTCGTTAAACATGCAAGGGTTACGATTAAGCCTAAGATCATACGTCCTAGTTCGCCAAAGGCTTCTGTTGCTGAGGCATTTAGAATGTAAGTTCCTAAATTTTGGCCTGGTGCCATATCTGCATAGTTAATTGGTAAGTGGTTACCAATCCAACCTAATGAAATATAAATTGCCGCTAGCGCTACAGCCGCCACTATACCCGCATAAATGGTTTGTTTTTGTAAAGAACTGCTGCCATCATTTTTTTCTTTAATGGCGTTAACCACTAATACAGCGAAGGCTACCGCGGCTAAGGCATCAAGGGTGAAATAGCCTTCAATAACACCTGTAAATAATGAGCCTTCTGATCCTTTTGGATTTACCACTGGCGCGGCACCGTTTAGTAAGAAATAAACGCGAACAACTAAGGCAATTAGGGCAATTAATAATACTGGTGTTAATACTGAACCAATACGGTCAACCATTTTGCTTGGGTTTAAACTAATCCATAAGGCAATAGCGAAATAAACTAAGCAGAAAATAAACTGTGTAGTGCCATTAGGTTCATCAAGGAATGGTACCGCAGCAATTTCATAAGCGGTAATTCCTGTTCTTGGCCCACCGAAGAATGGGCCGATAGCTAAGTAAATGGCAATTAAATAAATTAATGCAAACATTGGGTGGATTTGTTTTAACGCTTCTTTATATCCACCTTTATAAAATGCACTTACAATAATACCTAACAATGGTAAACCAACACCTGTAAGCACAAAACCAGAGATTGATGGCCAAAAGGCCGTTGCGGCTTCCGCACCCAATTTAGGTGGGAAGATTAGGTTTCCGGCGCCAAAAAATATGGCGAACAACATAAAACCAACGACGAAGACATTCTTATTCATAATGTACCTTTACTTATTTTTTCCAATTTTTTAATGCATCGGCAAAGGGATTGCTTCCCATTGCTACGTTGCGATGATGTTGTGAATGACTCGTTTTTGCTTGTGCAGAACGAGCTTGGCCTTTTGTAGTAAAGGAATGGTGGTTGTTTTTTTCGGTTTTCACATAGTGATCGTCATTTAATCGCATCGTGAGTGCGATTCGTTTACGTGGAATATCCACCTCTAAAACTTTGACAGTGACTACCTGACCTGTCTTTACTACATTATGTGGATTTTCAACGTACTTATCAGAAAGGGCTGAAATATGCACAAGGCCGTCTTGATGAACTCCAATATCCACGAATGCCCCAAAGTTTGTGACATTGGTGATGGTTCCTTCAAGGATCATACCGGTTTTGAGATCATCTAGTGACTCTACACCTTCCATAAAGGTGGCTGTCTTAAATTCCCCACGTGGATCTCTGCCCGGTTTTTCAAGTTCTTTAAAAATGTCCTTGATTGTTGGTAAACCAAACTGGTCAGTGATGAATTGTTTTTCATCAAGTTTTTTGAGTGTACATAAATTTCCCATTAGGTCAAGGATTGTTTTTTCAGCAGCTTTTAAAATTTCTTCTACCACGGGATAAGTTTCTGGGTGAACGCCGGAAGCATCTAAAGGATTTTTACCATTAATAATTCGCATAAAGCCGGCACATTGTTCAAAGGCTTTAGGCCCTAAACGTGGGACTTTCTTAAGCTGAGCACGGGTTTGGAAAGATCCGTTTTCGTCACGATAAGTCACAATATTTTGTGCGATGGTTTTGCTCATTCCCGCCACTCGGGCCAGTAATGGCGCGGAGGCTGTATTTAAATTTACCCCAACCGAGTTAACACAATCTTCTACAACAGCATCAAGTTTGCGGGCTAATTGACTTTGATTGACATCGTGTTGATATTGGCCTACGCCGATGGCTTTTGGCTCAATTTTTACTAATTCTGCTAAGGGATCTTGTAAGCGGCGGGCGATAGAAACGGCGCCACGTAAAGAAACATCAAGATTTGGGAATTCTTGGGCCGCCAATTCTGAGGCGGAATAAACGGAAGCACCGGCTTCACTCACCACTACCGTTTGGGCATTTGTAATATGTGCATCTTTTAATACTTGCTTGGTGAAGCGTTCTGTTTCTCGCGATGCGGTGCCGTTACCGATGGCAATAAGTTCCACATTGTGGATTTTCAGTAAATGGGCGATGCTGGCGGCAGCTTTTTGTTCTTGCCCGGTGTGCGGATAAATGGTGTCTGTGGCCAATAATTTCCCTGTATGATCCACTACTGCCACTTTTACTCCAGTACGTAAACCTGGATCCAGCCCCATTGTATTTTTTGCCCCCGCTGGCGCGGCCATTAAGAGGGAATTTAAGTTTGTTGCAAAAACATCAATGGCTTCGTTTTCGGCTTTTTCCCGTAATTCCGCCATTAATTCCGTTTCTAAATGTAGGGAAACTTTAATTTTCCACGTCCAGCTAATGACTTGTTCACGCCATTTGTCGGCGGGTTGGTTGTGGAGGTTGATGTCGAGATGTTGGCGGATGATTTCTTCACAATAACTTTTACGTATGCCTTCTTCTTGTTCTGGGTCGGCATTTAAATTTAATTGTAAAATACCTTCATTACGCCCACGTAACATCGCTAAGGCTCGGTGTGATGGGACATTTTTCCATAATTCTTGATGAGCAAAATAATCTTGGAACTTAGCCCCTTCTGCTTCTTTGCCTTCAATCACTTTAGAGACTAACACGGCATTTTGTTTCAGATATTGGCGGACTTTAGCAAGTAGTGTGGCGTCTTCAGCAAATTGTTCCATTAAAATATAACGGGCGCCATCTAGGGCGGCTTTAGTGGTGGCGATACCTTTGTCGGCATTAATAAAGTTTTCTGCCGTCGCTTCTGGATCTAATTGTGGATTTTGCCAAAGTTGTTCGGCTAAAGGTTGTAACCCTGCTTCGATGGCAATTTGGCCTTTGGTGCGGCGTTTTGGTTTGTAAGGAAGGTAGAGATCTTCAAGCTCCGTTTTACTTTCTGTTTGGTTAATTTTTTGTTCGAGCTCTGATGTGAGTTTTCCTTGTTCGGCAATGGATTTTAAAATACTTTGGCGGCGGCTATCTAACTCTCGTAAGTAAAGTAAGCGAGTTTCAAAATGACGTAATTGAGTGTCGTCTAAACCACCGGTAGCTTCTTTACGGTAGCGGGCAATAAAGGGAATGGTATTGCCTTCGTCTAGTAGGTTGATTGCTGCTGTAATTTGACTTGGTGCCACATTTAATTCATTGGCAATGATTTTGGAAAATTGTTGATTTTGCATTGTCATTCACTTTTTTTAGGTTAAAAACAAGCATTAAATTCTAAAATGTTGTTTTGTTATAGCGGAAAAATAAAGTGGCTATGTTATCATCATTTGCTTCATTTGTTGTATGTGTTGTGTGGGATTTTTACAAAAGAATTAAGATAGAGTAAAAAAACGATGGCTAAATCAAATTATATTACTAGAGCGGGCTGGAATGCCTTGGATCAAGAATTAAAATTTTTATGGAAGGAAGAACGGCCAAAAGTCACCCAAGCGGTTTCTGAAGCGGCAGCGTTGGGGGATCGTAGTGAAAATGCAGAATATATTTATGGCAAACGCCGTTTACGCGAGATTGATCGTCGAGTGCGTTTTTTAAGTAAGCGTTTAGAGGTTTTGAAAATTGTGGATTTTCATCCCTCGCAAGAAGGTAAAGTGTTCTTTGGCGCTTGGGTTGAGTTGGAAGATGAGGAAGGTTCTTTAAATACTTATCGGATTGTGGGCTGTGATGAATTTGACCCCGCGAAAAATTGGATTTCCATTGATAGCCCTGTGGCTCGTGCTTTAATTGGTAAGGCGGTGGATGAAGATATTACAGTGAACACCCCATCGGGAAAGCGTACTTTATATGTGAATAAAATTTGGTATGAAAAAGTCTAATTTCTTTTTTTTATCCCCATATTAACGCAATTTTCACAAAATTTAGGGCAAAATTTAAAAAAATTCCCCTCAAATTGAACACAAAACATTTTTTCTAAAATAAAAAATATGTAACAATAGCCAGTTCTTAACGTGCTATTTTTCTATGAATTAATAAGGTTATACATAATGAAAACAACCGCAGACATCAGACAAGATTATCTAAACTTCTTTCACAGCAAAGGACATCAAATCGTTGATAGTAGTTCTTTGATTCCTGACAATGATCCTACCCTCCTTTTTACAAATGCCGGAATGAATCAATTTAAAGATGTATTCTTAGGTGTGGATAAACGTCCTTATAGCCGTGCCACAACTTCACAACGTTGTGTGCGTGCTGGTGGTAAACATAATGACTTGGAAAATGTAGGTTATACTGCCCGTCACCATACATTCTTTGAAATGTTGGGTAATTTTAGTTTTGGCGATTACTTTAAACAAGATGCCATTAACTTTGCTTGGGAATTTTTAACTTCTGAAAAATGGTTAGGTTTACCAAAAGAGCGTCTTTGGGTAACGGTATATGAAACCGATGATGAAGCTTATGATATTTGGCGTAATGATGTAGGTATGCCTGCGGAACGTATTATTCGTATTGGTGATAACAAAGGCGCACCTTTTGCTTCGGATAACTTTTGGCAAATGGGTGATACTGGTCCTTGTGGTCCTTGTACAGAAATTTTCTATGATCACGGCGATCACATTTGGGGTGGCGTACCAGGATCTGCGGAAGAAGATGGTGACCGTTATATTGAAATTTGGAATATTGTATTTATGCAATTTAACCGTCTTGCAGATGGCACAATGGAAAAACTACCAAAACCTTCTGTGGATACGGGAATGGGCTTAGAGCGTATTGCGGCGGTTATGCAACATGTTAACTCTAACTATGATATTGATATTTTTAAAACATTAATTGCAAAAGTGGCGGAATTAACTGGCGAAAAAGACTTAACTAATAAATCCTTACGGGTTATTGCTGACCATATTCGCTCTTGCTCTTATTTAATTGCTGATGGCGTGATTCCTTCTAATGAAGGCCGTGGTTATGTATTACGCCGTATTATTCGACGTGCAGTTCGTCACGGTAACCTCTTAGGTGCACAATCTCCTTTCTTCTATAAATTAGTTCCTACCTTAATTGAAGTGATGGCAGAAGCCGGCGATATTCTTAAAGTAAATCAAGAAAATATTGAAAAATTATTACGTCGTGAAGAAGAACAATTCTCGCGTACTTTAGATCGTGGTTTAACCTTATTAGATGACGCCTTAGCCAATGTGGAAAACAATACTTTATCTGGAGAAGTGGCCTTTAAACTTTATGATACTTACGGTTTCCCATTAGATTTAACGGCGGATGTTTGTCGTGAACGTAATATTGAAATTGACGAAGAAGGTTTCGCCGCTGAAATGGAAGCACAACGTAAGCGTGCCCAATCTGCAAATCAATTCGGTATGGATTACAACAGTATGATTCGTGTCGATGGCAGTACGCATTTTGAAGGCTACACTCAATCAGAAAGTTTCGGCAAAATTACGGCAATTTTTGTAGATGGGAAAGAAACTCAAGAAGTTTCTGCCGGCGCAACCGCTGTCATTATTTTAGATAACACGCCATTCTATGCGGAATCTGGTGGTCAAATTGGTGATAGTGGTGAGTTAACCGCTCAAGGTTCTGAATTTGCCGTACAGGATACGCAAAAATATGGTCAAGTTTTTGGGCATATTGGTGAACTAAAACAAGGTTCTTTAAAAGTTGGCCAAACTGTTAATGCCATTGTGGATGTGGCTCGTCGTCAAAAAACCTCATTAAACCACTCGGCAACTCACTTATTACACGCAGCTTTACGTGAAGTTTTAGGTGAGCATGTGGCACAAAAAGGTTCTTTAGTGGCAGACTACGGTTTACGTTTTGACTTTGTTCAACCTGAATCCATTTCACAAGCACAATTAATGCAAGTGGAAGACATTGTAAATGCCGGCATTCGTGCTAACTATTTAGTTGAAACTGAAGAAATGCACATTGATGCTGCCAAAGAAAAAGGTGCAATGGCCTTATTCGGTGAAAAATATGGTGACGAAGTGCGTGTTTTAACTATGGGTGATGTTTCTGTGGAATTATGTGGTGGTATTCACGCACAACGTACGGGTGATATTGGTTTATTCAAAATCACCTCAGAGGCGGCGATAGCAGCGGGAATTCGTCGTATTGAAGCGGTTACCGGCCAAGCTGCCATTGATTGGTTGCACGCTCAACAAAAAGTCGTGAGCCAAAGTGCGGAATTATTAAAATCTGACACCTTATCTTTAGCCGAAAAAATTCAACAGCTACAAGAAAAAGCGAAAAAAGCAGAAAAAGAATTAGAAAACTTAAAAGCAAAACTTGCCCGTGAAACAGGTGCTAACCTTGCAGGTAGTGCAGTTAAAATTAATGATGTTTCTGTGATTTTACAAAAACTTGATGGTGCGGATCCTAAATCTTTACGTACGATGGTTGATGACCTTAAAAATCAATTAGGCTCAGGCATTATTGCTTTCGCAACAGGATCTGAAGGCAAAGTAAATTTAGTGGTTGGTGTGACTAAAGATTTAACGGGTAAAGTAAAAGCTGGCGAACTGGTTAATTTAATGGCACAAGCTGTTGGCGGTAAAGGTGGTGGTCGTCCGGATATGGCGATGGCAGGTGGTAACCAACCGGAACATATTGATAATGCTTTAAAAATTGCCCAAGAATGGTTGCAATCTCACCTTTAGAATAAAAAAACTGTGTAATTGCTCACATTTTTGATGTTTGTCAGATGTTTTTTTTCTTTTTGCACGTAGAATGTTGTTTATTCACTCTGACAGTCTATGGAAAGACCAAAAGGAAATGGAATGTTGTATTGATGTCACTAAATAAGGAAAGGATATGCTTATATTAACGAGAAAGATTGGTGAAAGTTTGCTAATTGGCGATGATATTTCTATTACCATCTTAAATTCGTATGGAAATCAGGTAAAAATTGGAGTGAGTGCTCCCAAGAGCGTCCCCGTACATCGAGAAGAAGTATATCGTCGCATTAAGGCATCGGAAGAAAATACTACAAGCGAAGAATAAATAATTTCTCGCTAATCTGGCCTTTTAAAATCATCATCTTTGAATCATTCGGGATGATGATTTTATTTTATTCAAAATTAGATAACTATTTGCATTATAGAGTGATTTCTTTAAAATAATGCCCGTAACGCCGCCTCTGACGTTTTAATGAAAAAATAAATGCGGCATTTTTTATAAAAAAAGGACCCCAATGAAAGCCATTATCCCTGTTGCTGGTTTAGGAACCAGAATGTTACCCGCCACAAAAGCCATTCCAAAAGAAATGTTAACCTTAGTTGATAAGCCTTTAATTCAATATGTTGTAAATGAATGTGTCGCTGCCGGTGTAAAAGAAATCGTATTAGTAACCCACTCCTCAAAAAATGCTATTGAAAACCACTTTGATACCTCATTTGAATTGGAAACAATGTTAGAAAAACGTGTTAAACGTCAATTATTAGAAGAGGTGCGTTCTATTTGTCCAAAAGATGTGACCATTATGCATGTACGCCAAGGTAATGCGAAAGGCTTAGGTCACGCAGTATTATGTGGGAAACCTGTGGTAGGCAATGAGCCTTTTATGGTGGTTTTACCGGATGTGTTACTTGCTGAATTTACGGCTAATCAAAAAACTGAAAACCTAAGTGCTATGGTAAAACGCTTTGAAGAAACGGGAATGAGCCAAATTATGGTGGCTCCGGTGCCACAAGAAGAGGTGAGCAGTTACGGTGTGGTTGATTGTCATCATACGGAATTAAAGGGTGGCGAAAGTGCACAAATTTTTAATATTGTAGAAAAACCAAGTGTTGAAGAGGCACCATCTAATTTAGCGGTTGTTGGCCGTTATGTATTTTCTGCGGGCATTTGGCCTTTATTAGCTAAAACGCCTATTGGTGTCGGTGATGAGATTCAATTAACCGATGCAATTGATCTTTTAATTGAAAAAGAAACTGTAGAAGCCTTCCATATGACTGGAAAAACCTTCGATTGTGGCCATAAACTTGGCTATATGGAAGCCTTTGTAGAATATGGTTTACATCATCCACAATTAGGCAAAGATTTCCAAAATTATTTAAAAAAGTTAGTAAAAACATTTAAATAAGATCCCCTTAAGACGAAAAGAGAGCAAATGATTTGCTCTCTTTTTGTATTCTGATTGCCGTTAAAACAAATTAAAAAACGAATTTATTTTGATCGTCATCATCGGGTATATGGCGCTTTGTATTGCCTAGGGCATCAAGCTCTTCTACTTTCTTTTTCGCTCCTGATATTTCTAGTTGTTCATAAGGATCTGCACCAAATTTATTGTCTCCTTTATTACCTTTTAAGCAATAAAATATAAATAATATAAAGCTTCCAAGATAGGGAATAAGTTGAATTAACAACCACCAGCCTGATTTATTTGTATCATGTAAACGACGAATAGAAAGGGTAAAAGCTTGTATAAAGGTCAATATGGCTAAGAGGCTAAAAATTACTAGGCCAACCATTTGTTCATGTTCACTTTCACTACTAATTAGTATGTATGTTCCGATATAAATCACTAAATTAATTAAAACAAAAGTCCAATATTCTTTACGAGAAGCACGACCATTCCAAGAAAAGTTTTTTAATGTAGAAAGGTAAAGTTGAAAGTATGACATATAAAACTCCATAAGATATCTAATCTTGATTTGTTTGAATCTTTTCTAAATCTATTGGTTCTAAATCTAGAGGATGACGGCCTCTTGGATCTTGTCCAAATTTATTTTGCCCAATTTTGCCCGGCAAACAAAGTAAAAAAGCCAAAGGGAATAAACCAATGCCGCTAAACACCACTAAGCTCCACCATCCAGAAAAATTAATATCGTGTAAACGGCGTACAGTCACAGCAAAACTTTGGATGCTAATCGCAAATAAAAATAAAATTGGAAAGAAAACAGAAAGCGTATCAAGAGGATCAGTGGGTAAACTATTTGGTGAAGCAAGAACTTTAGGAGGAATAAGAATACAAAGCCAAGTAAAAATAAAACAATTGATAATATTAAACAGCCAAAACTCTCGGCGAGTCGCTCGCCCTTTAAATGAAAAATTGCGTAATACAGAAAAATATCCCATTATTAATCCCTCCTTTAATCAGGCGATTAGTATAACAAAAAATAGTCTTTTCACAATCCGGATACATTATTTAAAAAAATTTAACAAATAAACAGAAAAATTGTGGGATTACGTCTATCTGTCTAGATGTCTAGATTGCGATATAGTCCTTTTTTTATTAGAATACGCCTAAATAAATTAAGGCAATTAAATGGTTATAAAAAGGATAAATTATGGCAAATTGGGATGGGAAATATATTAGCCCTTATGCAGAACATGGAAAAAAAAGTGAACAAGTTAAAAAAATCACCGTATCTATTCCAATTAAGGTTCTCGAAATTTTAACCAATGAACGTACTCGTCGCCAAATTCATAATTTACGTCATGCGACAAATAGTGAATTATTATGTGAGGCATTTTTACACGCCTTTACGGGGCAACCATTACCAACAGATAAAGATTTACTCAAGGAACGCCATGATGAAATTCCTGATGATGCAAAAAAAATTATGCGTGAATTGGGCATTGATCCAGATAACTGGGAATATTAATTCCTTTAATTTGAAGAGAATACAAAATACAGTCTAAAAGACTGTATTTTTTTGGGAAATAAAGTGAGAAACAAGATTAAGAGTGGTACAATCTGCCCTTAAAATTTTTCGTAAAAAAGGATATATCAATAATGGCTCGCTCAAAAAAAAGTCGCCGTGTATCAGACATTATGCCTATGCGTAAGGTCGATAAAGCTACCTTAGCTACATTAGGTGGTACTAAAAGTCGTAAACAAGTTTCCCGTTATGAGCTTGATGCCCAAGCCCGTGAAGATAAAAAGAAACGTAAACATAAAGGTTTGTCCTCTGGTGCCCGTAATGGTGGCTTAGAGAAGAAAGAAGTTCAGTTACAAACAGAGAAAAAAGATCCTCGTATTGGTAGCCGTAAGCCGATTCCATTAGTGGTTGAATTTGTTAATAAAGATAATAAAAAACCTGAATGGTTAGATAAAAAACCTAAGAAAGTCAAAGTATTAACTCCTGAAGAAGAGTTAATGAAATTAGAAAGTAATGAATGCTTAAATGATTTGCTTGATGAAATTGATGAAGGTAAAAAATTAAGTAAAGAAGATCAAAAATTCGTTGATGAATGTTTAGCACGAATTGCTCAATTAATGGATGAATTAGGCATTGAAGAGGAAGACGAAAATCCTGAAGAAGCCTTATATCGTGCTTTTGAACACGCGAATTTAAACGAATTTAAATAAGAGAATTAATATGATCAAATTAATTTTATTAGTGATTGGCTCTCTTATTGTTGTTGCAATGGCAGGTTATGCGGTTTATTTATTAATAAAATTACAACAACAAAAGAAAGCATTTAAAGCCGCACGTATAGCACGTGTTGAGCGTTTAAAAGAAAGTATTGAGATTATTAGTAAAGCGATGCAAAGTGGGGATTGCGAGCTTTCTGAAGGGGTTTTACGTTTATATATGTTACTCCAACCTTTAGGGCTTAATTTAAATCGCTATCCTGCGATGTCTCGTTTATATGCCGTGGTAATGGATATGCCGACCCACGATGCTTATAAGGCCTTAAAACGCCAAGAGCGTATGCGTTTAGACTTAACGAGAATGAAATCAGAAAGTGCTGAACAGCAAGGCATTCAACAAGAATTAGTAACACTATTACAGGATATCGTAAAGATTAAGGAATAATGAATGACTGAGATGATTTGGGATTTGGCGCTGATTAAAAAATATAATCAGTCCGGGCCAAGATATACTTCTTATCCAACCGCATTAGAATTTAACGAAAACTATACGGAACAAGATTTTGAACAAGCGGCAAAACGTTTCCCAGAACGGCCTTTATCCCTTTATGTACATATTCCATTTTGTCATCAGCTTTGTTATTTCTGTGCTTGTAATAAAATCATTACCCGCCATCAACATAAAGCAGATATTTATCTTGATTACGTAGAAAAAGAAGTGGCAAAACGTGCGACCTTATTTAAAGATCGCTTAGTAACGCAAATTCACTGGGGCGGTGGTACGCCAACCTATTTAAGTGAAGCACAATCCGCCCGCTTAATGGCAATGTTACGTCACAACTTTAAGGTAGCTGAAGATGCGGAAATCAGTATTGAAATTGATCCTCGCCGTATTGAACTTTCAATGTTAGATCATTTACGTCATCTCGGCTTTAACCGTATGAGTATGGGGGTGCAGGATTTTAACAAAGATGTGCAAAAAGCCATTAACCGTGTACAAGATGAAAACTTTATTCAAGCCTTATTAGAAAACGGGAAAAAGCTCGGTTTCCAATCTACTAACTTAGATTTAATTTATGGTTTGCCGTTACAAACACCTGAAAGTTTTTTATTTACTTTGAAAAAAGTGGTGGAATTAAATCCTGATCGATTAAGTATTTTTAATTATGCTCACTTACCTAGTCGTTTTGCTGGGCAAGCTAAAATTAAAAATGAGCAGCTCCCTGCGCCTGAAACAAAGCTTACTATTTTACAAGAAACCATTGAGTATTTAAATTCTGCCGGTTATCGCTTTATTGGGATGGATCACTTTGCGAAACCAGACGATGAATTAGCTATTGCCCAAGAACAAGGGATTTTGCATCGTAATTTCCAAGGTTATACCACGCAAGAAGAATGTGATTTATTGGGCCTTGGCGTATCGGCCATTAGCTTACTTGGCGACACTTATGCTCAAAATCAAAAAGAGCTGAAAAAATATTATGCTCAAGTGGCAGAAACAGATTTAGCCTTACACAAAGGGCTGGTTTTAAGTGATGAAGATTGTTTACGCCGTGATGTAATTAAACAATTAATTTGTAACTTTAAACTTGATTTTAAATTTATTGAAAATCTTTATTCCATTGATTTTAAAACCCATTTTGCAGAAGATTTGGAATTATTAACCCCGTTAATTGAAGATGGCTTATTAGAAATTACAGATAGTGGTATTCAAGTCTTTCCAAAAGGGCGTTTATTAATTCGTAATATTTGTTTATGCTTTGATACTTATTCCCGCCAACAAGCAAAACGCCAACAATTTTCACGAATTATTTAATTTGTGATACCAAAAAGGAAGCTAATGCTTCCTTTTTTTTGGTTGTTTTGCTGTTTATTTTACACTTTTCTCACGGCTTCTTTGGGCTTTTTTGCCATCCAAAAAGCCTAAAATTATACCCACAATAAAGCCACTAATATGGGCCGTATTTCCCGTATTAAATCCAATTAATGGCGTAAAGAATCCTAATCCAATGCCGATAATTAACATTCCAAAAAAACCAGATGGTAAGTTAAAACGATGATTAAGCGATAATTTATCCATGATAAGTACATAACCTAACACTGCATAAACAACCCCTGATAAGCCAAAAAAGGCTGGGCCACTCGCATAATTTTGCGCCATTCCACTTAAAATGGCCCCCATAAAATAAATAATACCTAATTTAAAGCTCCCGCATTGGCGTTCAATCTCTGCCCCAAATAACCACCACCAGGTTAAGTTAAAAGCAATATGGGGTAAGGATAAATGTACTAAGCTGTGAGTTACATAACGCCAAAGTTCTCCTGTTTGATAAGGTTCTGGATAATGACTAAATGCCATAATAGGTTCCGCAAAACCAATAATTTCAAAAAGATAAATAACAATACATAAAAGCGTAATAAAAACAGTAAATTTTATTTGAGCTAAATATTGCCATGGAATATTAAAATGAAAATGCTCTTTTGTCGCTTGGTTATTTGTGGTGACTTTTCCCGTTTGCCATTCATCTCGATAAAGTGGATAAAGCGTATTTTCAAATTGAAACTGAGTATTTTCATTAACAAAATGTTTCGTCATTATGGTATATTCCTTTTGTGTTTTATTTATTATTTGAGGATAAAATGAAAAACTTAAAAAAAAATGTTATGCCAACATCATTCTCGAAATTTAGTTGGGCAATTGCGGCCTTTTGTATGCCGATTTTTTTGTGGCCGGTGGCACTGCTGATGTCTCCATTGTTTTTAGAAAATTCAGCTCTAACTGATGGAGAAATGAAATTTATGTCCATCTTCTTCTGGGCCTACCCTCTTATTTTAGGTATTCTCGCTCGTTTCTTTTATAAACTTCACCAACATAAAGCAAATATTGCGAAATATGGGTTAGCTCTTTGTACCCTTCTCTTTTATGTGACTGTTGTTTATATTTTTCAAGTGGGTTTATTGTAATTCCGTTCAATTCAATGAAACAAAAAGCCAAAGGCATTTTCACCTTTGGCTTTTTTATTATAAATAATCTATGGCAAATGTCAGGCATTAAACCAGAAGAAATATGCCGCGGTACCGATAACAAAAACACAAATAATATTAAGAATAAAGCCCACTCTTAACATATCTCGTTGTGCAATTTCTCCAGTACCAAACACAATAGCATTTGGCGGAGTCGCTACTGGTAACATAAAGGCACAAGAAGCCCCTAAACCAACAATTAATGCTAAGCCTAATGCTGGCAATCCTAATGCTTGTGCAATGGAAATAAAGATTGGCACCAATAAGGCCGCACTGGCGGTGTTTGAGGTAAATTCAGTTAAGAAAATAATAAAGGCAGCCACTAATAATCCCACTAAATAGAAGTGTTGACCTTCAATTAAGAAGACAATACTGTCTGCTAGAATTTTACTTGCACCTGAATCTTTTAAAACAGAACTTAAGGTAATACCACCACCGAAAAGTAATAATACGCCCCAGTCTGTGCTGTTTTGAATATCTTTCCAGCTCACCACTTTTGTCATACAAACTACAACCACGGCAACTAAAGCAATAATGCTGTCAAATTTTGCAATTTTTCCATCAATGCCTAACCAGCTTGAAAGAATTGGGTTGATTTGTTTACTGAAAATCCAGCTTAACGCAATCACCACAAAAATCGCCAATGTAATTAAGCGATCGCGGTTCATTTCAATATGTTCAAAATCTTTTGCAAAAGTGAAGTTTAATTTTGGTTTAAATACAATCCATAAGGTACCGATCATAATTGGTAATAAAATGATCACCATAGGTAAACCAAAAGAAAGCCATTCAGAGAAGGTTAAATTAAGTTGAGAGGCAACAATGGCATTTGGAGGACTACCAACAATGGTTCCCATACCGCCAATACTGGCACTATAGGCAATACCTAATAACACAAAAAGATAAGTGCTGTGGTATTCTTGGCGATCCATTTGACTTAAAATCCCCATTGCAAGAGGAAGCATCATCGCCGCTGTTGCCGTATTACTCATCCACATCGAAAGAAAGGCGGTAATACCAAATAAATATAAGGCCGCAATTAAGAAACGCCCACCAGCTAAGGCCATAATTTTATTGGCAATAACACGATCTAATTTCTGAATATGTAAGGCTGTCGCTAAGGCAAAGCCCCCAAAGAATAAGAAAATAATTGGATTAGCAAAAGCCACTAAAGCACTTTTGGTACTGACTAAGCCTAGCAGTACCGCCATAATTGGCACCAATAATGCCGTCACTGTCACGTGCAACGCCTCTGTTAACCATAAGACCGCAATAAATCCTAATAATGCTAGCCCACGATTAGCACTGTCATCAAATGGTAAGGTTTTGAGTAAGGTAAAGAATAAAATAACATCAGCTAAAAAAATTAGTGCGTTACGTCCAAATAGAGGTTTGGTTGTTGGAGGGGAGTTTGTCGTCATAATTACTCCTATCAGTAGTGAAAAAACAAATATGCAATCTGTTACAACAGAATTAACACACGGTTAAAAATTATTTAAAAATAATAGATATCACTCTATTCAATCTACTTAAAAAGAAGTAGAAAATGTTGTGTTTATTAGTATTGGATTGACATCTTCCCCACCCTAAAGTGGGGATTCCTACTCGTTCTTACCTTGTGGCAAGTTACTTTCGGCGAGTTCTTGTTGCTGATGGCTAATGCCATTCACTTCACAAGCTCTACGGGCAAGCCCTGCCCTGATTTATTTATTCGTGATTTTTATAACGAATACTACTATATATTTTTCAGTATTTTACAGATGGTTTACAGAAAAAAACATATTTTAAACAGCTTCGCTATTTCACTTTACATCTCCGCCCTCAAGGACGGCATTTTACGGCAAGAGTGATAAAAATAATCAATTAAAAAAAAAGATTTTTCAATTGATCTTTTGTAACAACTCCATTCACCATAATACTAAAAATCTTTAAATAAACAATCTATTTACTCTATTTTTGTGATATCAAACAAGTAATTAACAAAGAATCTTAAAGAACTTAACGTTCTTCTATACTTTACATAATGAAAAAATAAATAAATAATTTAGCCTTGAATACACCCATTTAAAGGTGTTTATGTTTTGCTTTTTAATAAAAATAACTGCCTTGAATATCCATCTTTACAATGCTGGCGACTTCACCTTTCTTTAACATTTCCTTTACATTACAAAAAAATCATATTCGTAAAATATCTTATTCGTTAAAAATTCCTTCCATTTCATAAGAATTAAATAATAAATTCATTTCGCAAATTGAGCGTTCTGGTTTCTTTGGATTAAATTGTAAACGCTCTGCATTTTTTATCGCGAAAGGCAATCTTGGTTTTAAGCGAGCATAAATATCTTTTTTAATGAAGTAATATCTTGATTTTCGATAATTTGGTAAGTAACGGTGAATATGTAAATCAGAATATTTTGGATAATAGGTATAACCTTTTTCAAAATGTAATAAAAACCAAAATTCTAAACAAGGGTTATTAATAATGACCACGACATTATCGAGAGCATTAAGCTCATCACGATACCGGATAAAATCTTTAAGTCGATTCACCCCTTCCCGTGCTTCTTTATGCTCTTTAATTATGGTATCGAAATCAACAATCCAAAATATTTTGTTATATTCGCGATGATGTAAATCTTTAACCAGTAAATATTGATCATATGTAGATTTACGACTTGGGATTTCTGGTTTTATGTTAATGCGTACTTGAGGTTCGTTACGACATAACATTTGTAAATACCAAATTTCCGTATAGCCATCTACTACAAAAGCAATACTTGGTTTACGTTGTTTGAGTTTTTTACTTATTCTTGCCATGGCGTTAGATCTATAAAGGTGTCTTTTAAATGAGGACTTGCACTTAATTTTCCGCTTTTATACGCTTCTAAAATATTGGTTTTTTCATTTACCACGGAATCATGGAAATCAAATAAAGAATAAAGCTCTGTGGCACAATCTTCTTCTTTATCAGTAAACCAAATCGCATCGTTACGGAAAATATCTTTATTTTCTAATAATTCTCGATTATGGGTCGTGGCAACAATTTGAGATTGACGACAATTTAAAATAAAAAGAATTAAAAAGTGTAAATAAAGATCCGGATGCAATGAGGCTTCCAATTCATCCACTAAAAATGCCTTAGATTTTTTAATTAATAAACTTAATAAGCCTGCAAAACCATAATAACGGCGGGTTCCTTGGGATTCTTCCTGAATAGGAAGACGATATTTTACTTCATTTACCGTATGTTCAAAGCCTACATCAATGGTGACATATTTTCTTTTGCCATCGAGATCTTGAAAATTTTCCTCGGAATAATTGGGCTTATTTTTAAGATAATCAATAAAATCGTAAGGCACATCATGCTCTTTTTTACGTAGCACAATATCGGAAATATTGAAGTCTGCTTTTTTGAGAATTTCAAGTACATCATATTTAGAAATATTTTTCTTATCAATTTCCGAGCTAATTAAACTAAAGAGATCCGCCTTTGGATAAATCATTGGGTTTAAATAATTTTGGAACCAATCAATGCAATCTTGCAGTTCTTTTTGTTCAATATTGGTTTTTAAATAACCGCCTAGCACCGTATTGTTGGCGAGGGTGTTAGCTTCTAATATTTGCGTATCTTGCTGATATTCTTGGAAGTGAATATACGTAAACTGGTTATCAAGATCCGTTGTGCGGTGATAAACCGTACTTGTCGCCTCCCCTTGCGTATAACTTAAGCTTTCACTCACAATGGCCCTTTGGGTAAGCTCCACGGAATAATCATAAATACGCTGGCCACAAATAAATTCAATAGAAATCAGCGTATTTTGATGAGGCGTTTTAGGATCAAATAAAAAAGGATGAAATTCTAGTAAATCATTTTTCATACTTTTTGGCTTAAGGGTTAGCGTACGTAAAAAATTAAGGGCTTTTAAAATGGTGGTTTTACCCGAAGCATTAGCACCATAAATTAACGCTAATTTTAATACTCTTTTGCCGGCGAGATTCACTACATAAGTATCTTCAAGATGCTTGGAGTCATCGGCTTCAAAGGAAAGGGTTTGTTTATTCTTGATGGAACCAAAGTTTTTCACACTAAAATTTAAGATCATTGCTATACCTTCTTTAATCTTTATCTTTAATCTTTGTGCTTTCCAGTATCTGCTGTATTTTTGGAGATCGATTGCGATCTTATGGCGAAGAGATAGGGGAAATGTTTTGCCTACGGTTTAACCATAACAAAAAAGCATCCCAATGACTAGGATGCTTTTTAGATTATGTGATAAATATCAAACTGTTATTGTAATAAACTAATATCAGCTACCTGTAAGAATAAATCTTGTAATGTTTTTAAAATTGCTAAACGGTTTTGGCGAAGTTTTGGATCTTCACTGTTTACCATTACGCTATCAAAGAAAACATCTACTGGCTCACGTAAGCTGGCTAATTGATTTAAAACTTCAGTGTAGTTGCCTGCTTGAATTAATGGTTTCACCGCTTCTTGTAGCGCTAATACTTTTTCTGCCAAGGTTTTTTCTGCCGTTTCTGTGCATAAAGCTAAATTAATTTCACCAATTGGGCCTTCAACTTTGGCTAAGATATTACTTACACGTTTATTGGCTGCGGCTAAGGCTTCCGCTGAGTCTAATGTGCGGAAGTGAGCGACCGCACGTACACGGGCATCGAAGTCTGACGGTTTCGTTGGGCGACGCGCAAGTACTGCTTGAATCACATCCACAGGAATGCCTTCTTCTTGGTACCATGCACGGAAACGGCCTAACATAAAATCAACCACTTCTGTTACGACATTTGTGTTGGTTAATTTGTCACCGAAAGACGCTTTTGATTTTTCGATTAAATCCGTTAAGTCTAATGGTAATTTTTTCTCAACAATAATTCGTAATACACCAAGTGCTGCACGACGAAGGGCAAATGGATCTTTATCCCCTTTTGGATATTGGCCAATACCAAAAATCCCTGTTAAAGTATCAATTTTATCCGCTAAAGCAACGGAGCAAGCCACTAATGAATGAGGTAATTCATCACCGGCAAAACGTGGCATATATTGTTCATTTAAAGCCACCGCGACGGCTTCATCTTCACCATTGTGGCGAGCATAATGCATCCCCATAATGCCTTGCGTTTCAGTAAACTCGAATACCATATTGGTCATTAAGTCACATTTTGACAATAAGCCTGCACGTTTTGCTTGTGCTACATCGGCGCCAATTTCTTGAGCAATTTCGCCGGCAAGTTGTTCAATGCGATCGGTTTTATCGCGTAACGTGCCAAGTTGTTTTTGGAATAATACGGTAGATAAGCGTTCAAGGTTTGCTTCTAATGGTTGTTTTAAATCCGTATTAAAGAAGAATTCCGCATCACTTAAACGTGGACGTACAACTTTTTCATTCCCTTCGATGATCGCGGTTGGATCTTCAGGTTTTACGTTAGAAACAAAGATAAAGTTTGGTAATAATTTGCCTTCTTTATCGTAAACTGGGAAGTATTTTTGATCCCCTTTCATTGTGTAAACAAGGGCTTCTGCTGGTACTTTTAAGAAACGTTCTTCGAAGGTTGCTGTTAATACATTTGGGTATTCCACTAGGGCTGCGACTTCTTCTAGTAAGTCATCTTCGATATCAGCAACGCCACCTAATTCTGCTGCTTTTTTATTGGCTTGTTCTAGAATGTAAGCTTTGCGTTCTTCGAAATCCGCATACACTTCACCTTTTTCTAAAAGAATTGCTGGATATTGGTCGGCATTTTGAATTTCGAATTCTGGCTGGCCTAAGAAACGGTGACCACGAATAATATTATTATTTTTTATGCCAAGAATTTCGCCATCTAATAATTCATCACCTAATAATAAAGTTACTGTGTGTACTGGGCGTACGAATTGAACAGTTTTATCACCCCAATGCATTGTTTTAGGAATAGGTAAATTTGCCAAGGCTTTATCCACAATTCCAACAAGTAAATTTTTTGTTGGTTGGCCTTCAATAACAGTACGGTGTAATAACCATTCGCCTTTATCGGTTTTGTAACGATCCGCTTTTGCGATGTCGATTCCACAACCTCTTGCCCAACCTAATGCTGCTTTCGTTGGATTACCTTCAGCATCAAAAGCTGCCGCCACTGCTGGGCCGCGTTTTTCCACTTCTTTACTTGGTTGTTCTGTCGCAAGGCCTAATACTTTTACCGCTAAACGGCGTGGGCTTGCATACCATTCTACTTTGTCAAAAGCTAAGTCAGCTTGTTGTAACCCTTGTTCTACATTAGCGGCAAATGCCATCGCTAATTTTTTAAGTGCCTTCGGTGGCAACTCTTCTGTACCGATTTCGGCCAGGAAATTTTGTGTAGTCATATTGTTCTCTCTTTAAAACTCTTCACTTTTTACTTAGTTAGTCGGTGAATAGGATCTCGTAAATAATCTTGTACCATTTCTTTTAATGGAACGGTATTTTCTTCAGCTTCTTGAATCACCGCGAGCTTATTTTGACTTGCTAATAAGCGTTCATAATAAAGCACCGATATTTGACGATCTAATGCTCGGGAAGACCAGTTTTGCTCAATAGCTTCTTGTAAATACCATGCTCTTGCCTTTGGATCTTCAATTCGGCTTAAACGTCTATAATGAGTCCAACTCAATTCAGTACGCAGTGCGTCCTGAATTGGAAATGCTAAATAAAACTGACGCATATTACGTAAATTTGAAATATCAAAGCCTTTACCGTAAGTCGCTGTTAAATATTCTGATAAATTTTTTAATACATATTTACCGTACTCAGCACGGGCTTCTCCTTGCTGTTCATCTTCCACAAGCAAACGACCAATATTCCAATAACATTGGACCATAGTAAAATTGACCGTTTGTTTTACTTGTTTTCTCGCTTGCTCAATAATTTGAGCAATATTTTGAGTTAACACTTTATTTTCTTGTGGTAAATGCGACATAAATATACAGTTTTCACCAATTCAATCGTAAATATTTAAAAGTAATAATGTTTAAAATTTATTTTTTACAACCAGGGAAACCTAATGCTTCACGACTTGCGTAATAAGCTTCTGCTACCGCTTTAGTTAACGCGCGGATACGTAAAATATAACGTTGACGCTCTGTTACCGAAATCGCTTTACGGGCATCTAATAAGTTGAAAGTATGGCCTGCTTTTAGGATTCTTTCATATGCTGGAAGTGGTAATGGTTTTTCTAAAGATAATAAGTGTTGCGCTTCTTTTTCGTATTCGTCGAAACAATGGAATAAGAATTCAACATTAGCGTGTTCAAAGTTGTAAGTAGATTGTTCTACTTCATTTTGATGGAATACATCGCCGTAAGTGGTTGTACCTAATGGGCCATCTGAATAAATTAAGTCATAAACGCTATCTACACCTTGGATGTACATTGCTAAACGTTCTAAACCGTAAGTGATTTCGCCGGTTACGGGCTTACATTCTAAACCACCCACTTGTTGGAAATAAGTAAATTGGCTGACTTCCATACCGTTTAACCAAACTTCCCAACCAAGCCCCCAAGCACCTAATGTTGGGTTTTCCCAGTTATCTTCTACAAAACGAATATCGTTTTGAGTTGGGTCAAAACCTAACATTTTAAGGCTGTTTAAATATAATTCTTGGGTATTATCTGGAGAGGGTTTGATTACTACTTGGAATTGGTAGTAATGTTGAAGACGGTTTGGATTTTCACCATAACGGCCATCTGTTGGGCGACGTGAAGGTTGCACATAAGCAAATGCCATTGGCTCTGGGCCTAGGGCACGTAAACATGTCATTGGGTGAGATGTGCCTGCACCCACTTCTAAATCGAAAGGTTGCACAACGGTACAGCCTTGGTTTGCCCAATATTCTTGAAGGGCTAAAATCATACCTTGGAAGGTTTTTACGTTAAATTTAGTTTCGTTCATAATATCGCTTATTTTTTAGATAAAAGAATTCGGCTATTATACTTGAAATTTCAGATCTTCGCATTGGTTTGTGGCCTTTAATTTCTTTGAGCCATAAAAAAACTTCATCACCTTAAAAAAGGTAATGAAGTTTTATATCAAAAATAAAAGCCAACTTTTTTAAAATGTTAAAGCATCATTCCAGCTTACATTCGATTTAATAATTTTGGCTGGATTTCCAGCAGCAATACTATTAGCAGGTACTGATTTTGTTAAAGTTGAATTGATCCCTACAATCGAATCAGAACCAACTACAACACCTTTTAAAATAGTAACATTATCAGCAAGCCAACAATGCTTCTCTATTTTAATATCTTTGGCAAAATTAATGCGTTTATTATTTACGGTTATGTCATGCCCATCGCTTGTCATAAGCTTTACATTACGAGAAAGCATACAATTTGAATTAATAATTAAACTTGTATTATTTTCTCTAGATGACAAATAACAATTATGTCCGATGATTGTATTATTCCCAATAATAACAGAACAATTATTACCATCTATTTCAATTTTAGATGCTCTAATATAAACATTGTCACCTATAATTAATTTATTATTTGTACCTTTTATTCTTATTTCACACTTAACTATTTTTGCTGAAGGTGAACATTGAATTGTATTGTTTTTATTAATTCTTAATTTATTTCTTAATCTTAATTTCCACATATTACTTTCCCAAATTATTTTTATCTTAAAATCAATACATAAGGATAACAACCTAAGACATTAACGGTAAAAAACCTACATCTCTTAAGCCTGTTACAATGATCTCGATGCCAAGTGCCATCAAAATTAAGCCCATAATTCGCGTTACAACATTTGAGCCTGTTTTACCTAATAGACGAATTAATGGCTTTGAAAAACGTAATAATAAATAACAACTTAAACCAAATAAGGCGATGGTTAAAGAAGAAAGCAAATAACTTAAAATACTATGTTGATTCGTCCCAAAAACAATAGAAGCACTAATAGAACCCGGACCTCCCATTAATGGGATCGCCAAAGGCACAATGGCTAAATTATGGTAACTTTCAGGATCAATATTTTTCTCTTCTTTATTGATTTTATTTTCACCAATTTTCCCGTTGATCATCGTATTCGCAATCATTGCTACCACAATGCCACCAGCAATTCGGAAAGAGCCTATGGAAATGCTAAAAGAATGTAGAATAAAATTCCCAAAAAAGAAGCTCACAAGCAAAATCATCGTCAATGAAAAGCAGGTGATTAAAACCATTTCTTTTTGTTCTTCTTTCGTATAATCCGACGTCATACCGTAAAAGATAGGAATAACCCCTAAAGGGTTTACTAAAGCAATTAAGCTTATAAAAAATTGTAAGTAAATCGTGAAGTCCATGTTTTCCTTTTTTGACCCCAAATCAAATAGATGGCGTATTATAGAGAGATAACAATTCTGTGCAACCAAAAGCCGTAGTTTTCATCAAAATAACTCCTATCTTTCTGAGAAATTTCACCATGGTGAAACCTTAAATTCTTGTATGACACAAAGAATGGCGAATGGTAACACTTGCTTATTTTTTTAGCAATTTCACTTTTACTTTTTTAATTAATTTTTTGAATAATTACCTTTATATCTTCCGGTTTCGCGTAATAAGGGGCGGAAGTAATGAATAATTCCATACCTAACTTGGCATAGTCTGCAATATTGTTTTTATTAATGCCGCCGGCAACAGTGATATGAGTTTGACTGCCACTTTGTTTTACTAATTCTAATGCGGCTTTAACCTCATCAAGAGAAAATTTATCTAGTTGAATAAGATCTGGTTGAGTGGCGAGAATTTGTTGGAATTGTTCAAAATTATCGGCCTCAATCGTCACTTTATTTTCTGGGGCAGAATGTCGCACTTTTGCCACCATTTTTTGCCAATTTGTTGGTTCGTCCATTAAATTACGGTGATTGGTAAAAACTAATACGGTTTCACTTAACCCTTGGCGATGAATTTGTCCACCTGCGGCTAAAATGGCATTGGTGGCTAATTTTCTGGTACCTGGAATACTTTTTCTAGTACATAAAACCCTGGCATTTGGATTTTGTTGTTGGGCATTTTGTCGCATTTCCGCCATATATTGTGCCACCCCACAAGACCATTCAAGAACACATTGCACCACTTTCCAACCTTGTTGTAAGCGACTGCTTTGTCCTGTGGCGGTCATTAAAACTTGTTGCGCTTCTACATAATCGCCATCAGCCACATATAATTGCACCTCTAACTCAAGTTTTTGTAATAATTTTTTCGCCACATTTATGCCGGCAACAATGCCAGCATTTTTTCGCTTAAATATCATTTTCCCTTGAATATGATTTAATTCGAGGGCTTGAGTCGTTAAATCGCCTCGATAAATATCTTCTAAAAGTAATTCGTCAAGTTCTTGTTCTGAAAAATACAACATAAGATTTCCTTTTTATTTCATTTCTTGTTTTTGCATTAAGCGTCTTGTTTTTGCATTAAGCGACCTTTATCAATGCCAATTATTCTATTGGCAAAATAATCCGTTTCTTTGGGCTCGTGGCTCACTATAATAGTAGTTAAGTTTTTCTCCGTAATTAGGGTTTTTAACGCTTTCCAAATATGCCGGCGCGTGTCCCAATCTAAAGCAGAGAAAGGTTCATCCAGTAATAATAAATCTGGCGGATTAATTAAAGCACGAGCTAAGGCTGCCCGTTGTTTTTCGCCACCGGATAATTGATGGGGAAAACGGTCAATTAAATGGGCGATTTTAAGTTTTTCCAATAAGACTTTTTGCTCCTCTCGCGTTGAAATTGGATGAGCTAGAGTTAAATTTCCGGCGATAGTTTTGTGGGGAAATAAATATAAATGCTGGTTAAGATAGCGACAATTTCGTTGCCATGGTGCAAGCCTATTAAGATCTTTATCACCTAAGGTTATAAGACCTTGGTAAGGAGTATAACCGGCAATGGCATTTAAAATAGTGGTTTTACCACTACCTGATTCCCCCACAATGCCCACACATTCGCCAGCCTTAACTTGTAGGCAAATATTTTTTAATATACCCGTTTCTAAGCCTAAGATGGTTAAGCCTTTTTGTAACATTTTTAGTTATCCTTAAACATCTTTATTGATCAAGCGTAATGCCAATAATAAACAGCTAGAAATTAATAACAGCCAAATCGCCGCGCCAATGGCAATATCAAAATCGCCACTAGAAATATTTAAATAAACAGCCATTGGTAGGGTTTCTGTTTTAAAACGAGTGGCTCCCGCTAACATTAAGGTTGCCCCAAATTCACCAATGGCTCGTGACCAAGCCAGGATGGCTCCACATAATAATGGTTTCCAACACATTGGTAATTCCACTTTTAATAAGGTTTGAAATGGGGGAAGGCCTAAATTATAGGCTGCAAGGCGGTAGCCAGGGTCTATTGTTGAAAAAACTCCACGTGCATTTCTTAACATTATTGAGGTGGCAATATAGGTTTGTGCCACAACAATACCCATTGGACTAAAAATCCAATCTCTTACAAAGGGTGCGATTTGCCCTAATATGCCTTGCCCATTAAATAATAATAATAAACTTAAGCCTGTAACCAAAGGTGGCAACACCATCGGCAAATCAAAAAAAGTATCGATAACTTTTTGGAACGGCAAAGAGGTTTGGCTCATCACCCATGCAATAGGAATGGCCACGAGTAAAGATAACAATAAGGAAATTATTGATGTCAGCAAAGACATTGTTAAGGCAAAATGTAATTCTGGATTAGTTAAAACTTCAAGAATAAATTCATTATTCAGTTCCCCAATCAAAGAAAATACTGCCCCCACAATAATAAAAAAAACAAGCCCTAACGGAATCAGGGCTAATTTTAAACTTAAACTTTTATTTAATTGGTAAGAAGCCCGCATTTAAGAAATATCCTACACCTTGTTGAGAATTAAATAATGAAAATAGTGCCTTCGCTTCTTTTGGATGTTTTGTTGTGCTCAAAATAGCTAAGGTCACTTCTTCTATTGGCGTGCCTTTTGGATTTTCTAAAATTTTAAATTGATCTCGTTGTTTCCAAACACTGGCACGGCCAACAACGGCCCCATCAATATTGCCATTGCGTAAATACAACATTAATTGTTTTGGTGTGGCAGCTTTCACAACCACTAATTTTTCTAAGGCTTGTTGATAGCCGGATAAAGCAAAAATCGCTTCGGCTCCTTTGCCTAAGGCCATGGCTTTACTGTCACCAATACCTAAACGTAATTGACTTTGGGCTAAATCTTGGAAAGAATGAATCCCTTGTGATTTTTCTTTTGCAATCACCATCACGGGAATATGTTGTACAATTGGTGAGCTTGCAAGCAGTTCATTATTTTGAGCTAATTTTTCAATATAACGTCCCGCCCCCACAAGAAAAAGATCTCCTTTTTTTACCGTGTTATAACGTGCCAAAATTTGCCCAGAACCACCATATTCCACGATAACTTTATTGCCTGTATTTTTTTCATATTGTTTGATGATATTTTGCACGGGTCCGCGTAAAGCCGCGCCTGAATACAAATACAGTTCAGTCGCTTGAGCGACACAAGATAATCCGATTAAGGACATAGTTAAGGTTATTTTTTTTATAAATTTTTTCATATTAAACTCCAATCTAAAAAAGTAAAAAATAATAAGTAAATCAATGAAAAAGATGAAACATTATAGAAAAGATTTTCATTTAAAGAAAGACACTTCTAACACTTTTGGAGTATGATAGGCAGATTCACCTCATATTTAATTCTCAATGGCTTTTACAATTCTCATCAATTAAAATATGAATATGCTTTAAACAACTTTTATTGGAATCAATTATGAACGAACAAACTAGAAACTCATATGATCAAGTTCCGTATATTTCCCAAGCTTTTGCCAATACACAACCTTATCACCTCGCTGTTATTGCCACATTATTTGGCCTTTCTACCCCTTCTATAGAAAATGCTCGTGTATTAGAAATTGGTTGTTCATTTGGTGGTAATATTATTCCTTTTGCCATTGCTAATCCTCAAGCTGAAATTATTGGTTTGGACTTAGCACAGGTTCAGGTTAATGCCGGCAATCAAATTATTCAGCAATTAGGATTAAAAAATATCAAATTAAGACAACAAGATATCTCAGATTATCAAGGAGATTTAGGAAAATTTGATTACATTATTTGCCACGGCGTTTTTAGTTGGGTGCCTCAATTTGTGCAAGATAAAATTATTGATATGATAAAGTCTAGCTTAAAAGAAGATGGCTTAGCGGTTATTTCTTATAATACCAATCCCGGTTGGAAAAATATTTCAATTTTAAGAGATATGATGATGTTCCGTACCAAGTTTTTACAAAAACAGGGGGTTCAAATGGATTCAAGTGAACTCTTAGTAGATTACGGTAAAAAAGCTGTTGATTTTTTGCAGGAATATTCTGTTTTAGGTCAGCATTTATCTTCTCATATTAATAATCTAAAAACGAAAACTACCCACTATCTTTTCCATGAATATTTTGAAACCTTTAACCAAGCTTTTTATCTCTATGATTTTAATACTATGCTTGAAGAAAAAGGCTTAATGCATTTATCCGATTCCGATATTAATAAAACTATTCCTATTTATTCTCACCAAGATAAAAAAATTAATATGGATGCCACTCTAGAAAATGAATGTCTTGGAGATCGTATTGCGAAAGAACAATATTATGATTACCTTTGTGATCAACAATTTCGTTCAAGTATTATTGGGCATAAAGATAAAATTGAAAAAGCAAAAGTGTCAAAAAATATTAAATGTGAAAATTTAGACAAACTATATATTCGTTTAAAAGATGGCTTTAAAAAATTAGAAGATGGAAGCTATCAATTTTCCCATCAAACGTTATCCAAAGATTACCAATGGATTATAGAAAAGTTGGTACAAAGTTATCCTAATACGATGTCAATTAAAGAATTGTATGCACTAAGTCAAGAGGAAGAACAACAACAAATGAAGCTTTATACTCAAGCCTTATTCTTGATTTACAATAAATTTGTTGAAACCTTTGTTACCCCGATGTCTATTTCTTTACCAGAAAAACCATGCTTAAAAGCCGGATGGAAAAACTATTTTAATTATTTTATTAACACTGATAATCCGGTAATTTCTTTGGCATCTTTTAATGGCATTATTATTAATATTGAAAAATTTCAGTTGCAACTTTTATCTCTTTTAGATGGTACTCAAACAGAAGAAGATTTAATAAAGATCTTGTTAAAAGCCAAAGAAAAGGGGGAAATTAATATTAGTAATGTTAAATGTTATGAAGATGAAGTTCAGGCAATTAAGCATTTTATTGATAGTACATTATTATTTGCTCAAAAATATCATTTTATTGATTAATTTTTTTTCTTTGAGTAAATAAAAAAAAGACTGGCTTAGCCAGTCTTTTGTGTTTTGATTCTTGGTAGGGGAAATTACATCATTCCGCCCATTCCACCCATACCGCCCATACCAGCAGCACCAAGATCAACTTTTTCTTCTTTTGGTAACTCTGTGATCATACATTCTGTTGTGATCATTAAGCCGGCAATTGAAGCCGCAAATTGTAAAGCACTACGAGTCACTTTAGTAGGATCTAAAATACCCATTTCGATCATATCGCCATATTGGTCTGTTCCTGCGTTATAACCATAGTTGCCTTCACCTGCTTTTACAGCATTTGCCACAACTGATGCTTCTTCACCTGCATTTGTCACGATTTGACGAAGTGGTGCTTCCATTGCGCGTAAAGCTAATTTAATGCCCACATTTTGCTCTTCATTATCGCCTTTAAGCTCTAAAGCCACTTTCGCAGCAGCACGTACTAAAGCAACGCCACCACCAGCAACAATACCTTCTTCAACCGCTGCTCGAGTGGCGTGTAAGGCATCTTCTACGCGATCTTTTTTCTCTTTCATTTCAACTTCTGTGGCAGCACCTACTTTAATGACCGCTACACCGCCGGCTAATTTTGCCACGCGTTCTTGTAATTTTTCTTTATCGTAATCTGAAGTGGTTTCTTCAATTTGTTTACGAATTTGTGCCACGCGACCTTTAATTTGATCTTCTTCGCCTACGCCATCAATAATGGTTGTGCTATCTTTGTTGATAACCACACGCTTTGCTTGACCAAGATCTTCTAAAGTTGTTTTTTCAATATCCATTCCGATTTCTTCAGAAATTACCGTACCACCCGTTAAAATTGCGATGTCTTGTAACATTGCTTTACGACGATCACCAAAACCTGGTGCTTTAACAGCTGCTACTTTAACAATGCCACGCATAGTATTTACGACTAAGGTTGCTAAGGCCTCGCCTTCTACATCTTCTGCGATAATTAATAATGGTTTGCCTGCTTTGGCTACGGCTTCTAAAACAGGTAATAATTCACGGATGTTAGAGATTTTTTTATCTACTAATAAAATAAATGGATTATCTAATTCTGCGGTGGCAGTTTCTGGTTTGTTAATGAAGTATGGTGATAAATAACCGCGGTCAAATTGCATACCTTCAACAACATCTAATTCATCTTCTAAACCTGTACCATCTTCAACGGTAATGACGCCTTCTTTGCCCACTTTATCCATTGCTTGAGCAATTAATTGGCCAACAACGCTATCAGAGTTTGCTGAAATAGTACCAACTTGTTCGATTTCTTTTGAAGTTTCACAAGGTTTAGATTGAGCTTTTAATTCTGTTACCACAGAGGTTACAGCTTTATCAATACCACGTTTTAAATCCATTGGATTCATCCCAGCCGCGACAGCTTTTAAGCCTTCTGTCACTATTGCTTGGGCAAGTACTGTCGCTGTGGTGGTACCATCACCGGCGGCATCATTGGCCTTAGAAGCAACTTCTTTCACCATTTGTGCGCCCATATTTTCAAATTTATCTTCTAATTCAATTTCTTGTGCTACAGAAACACCATCTTTTGTAATTGTTGGTGCACCATAAGCTTTATCTAATACCACATTACGACCTTTTGGTCCCAATGTTACTTTAACTGCATTTGCTAATACATTTACACCTGCAAGCATTTTAACGCGTGCATCATTACCGAATTTTACATCTTTTGCTGCCATATTCTTTGTTTCCTTATAATTACATTTAGTTCAAGCTAAAGGGATTATTCTACGATGGCTAAGATATCTTGTTCTGACAAGATTAATACTTCTTCACCATCAATTTTTTCCGTTTTTACACCGTAGCCTTCATTGAAGATTACTGTGTCACCCACTTTTACATCTAAAGGTAAAACTTCGCCAGTTTCTAAAAGACGACCTTTACCCACAGCTAATACTTTAGCTCGAGTTGATTTTGTTGCTGCAGATCCAGTTAATACGATACCGCCAGCTGAAAGAGTTTCGACTTCTTCACGTTTAATAATCACACGGTCGTGTAATGGTCTAATATTCATCTTTTGTCCTCTTAATGACTTGATAAGGTTAACTTTGTCACCTCAGGGGAATCCCAAGGTATAAAAAACAAGTAGCTCCTATATGGGGCAATTTTTTACGCTTTCAAGGCGATCGAAAATTTTTTTTAAGTTTATATTTTAATCTTTCCCATTAGCCTTAAAAAAACTAATAATTCTAATAAGTTATATGTCGATGAAAGAATTTGGATTAGTGATCTAGATCACGTTTTAAATAAAATTTCTTCCCTATAATGAGCCCATCAAACGAATTGAGCATTTCCTTTTTCGCTCAACACTACTCTTTCGCAACCTTTAACAAAGGATTAAAAAATGACAGAACAAAAATTTAGAATCGAAGAAGATTTACTAGGTAAACGTGAAGTTCCTGCTGATGTTTATTGGGGTATTCACACTTTAAGAGCGGTTGAAAACTTTAATATTTCTAATGTAACTATTTCTGATGTACCTGAATTTGTACGTGGTATGGTAATGGAGAAAAAAGCAGCCGCACTTGCCAATGGTGAATTAGGTTCTATCCCTCAAGAAATTGCTGATGCCATTGTTAAAGCTTGCGACACCATTTTAGAAAGTGGTAAATGCTTAGATCAATTCCCTAGCGATGTATTCCAAGGTGGCGCGGGTACTTCTGTTAATATGAATACTAATGAAGTAGTTGCTAACCTTGCATTAGAAATTTTAGGCCATAAAAAAGGCGAATATCAATTCTTAGATCCAATGGATCACGTAAATGCCAGCCAATCTACAAACGATGCTTACCCTACTGGCTTCCGTATTGCAGTATATAACAGTGTCATGACATTAGTTGAAAAATTACGCTATTTACAAGAAGGCTTTGAAGCAAAAGCAAAAGAATTTGCTCATGTCTTAAAAATGGGTCGTACTCAATTACAAGATGCGGTTCCTATGACTGTAGGGCAAGAATTTAAAGCCTTCGCTGTTTTAATTGAAGAAGAGATTCGTAACTTAAACAATACCGCAAAATTATTACTTGAAGTAAACTTAGGGGCAACTGCAATCGGTACTGGATTAAATACCCCTGCAGGCTACTCTGCTTTAGCAACAAAATATTTAGCAGAAGTGACTGGCTTACCTTGTGTTGTGGCGCCAAATTTAATCGAAGCCACATCTGACTGTGGTGCTTACGTGATGATGCACGGTGCCTTAAAACGCTCAGCAGTTAAAATTTCTAAAGTATGCAATGACTTACGTTTACTTTCTTCTGGCCCTCGTGCTGGTTTAAATGAAATTAACTTACCAGAATTACAAGCCGGCTCTTCAATTATGCCAGCAAAAGTTAACCCTGTAATTCCTGAAGTGGTTAACCAAGTTTGCTTCAAAGTAATCGGTAACGATACTACAGTCACATTCGCTGCAGAAGCGGGCCAATTACAACTTAACGTAATGGAACCTGTTATCGGCCAAGCAATGTTTGAAAGTATTTCAATTTTAACAAATGCGGCAGTTAACTTACGTGATAAATGTATCGACGGCATCACAGTGAATGAAAAAGTTTGCCAAGATTACGTATTTAACTCAATCGGTATCGTCACTTACTTAAACCCATTCATTGGTCACCATAATGGTGATATCGTAGGGAAAACTTGTGCTCAAACAGGCCGTAGCGTACGCGATGTGGTATTAGAAATGGGTCTATTAACAGAACAAGAATTAGACGATATTCTTTCAGTTGAAAACTTAATGAATCCAACTTACAAGGCAAAACTTAATAAATAAGTTAGCTTTAAAAATTGGTTGTTATAGCGAGTTAAGTAGTACGCTATAGTCTCCCAAGAACTGGCGCGGTTTTACATTTTATGTTTACCGCGCCTTTTTTTGGTAAAAATATTCAGTAAATTGCTCGCCAAAAATAAGCATAAAAAACTCAGCCATTAGGCTGAGTTTTTTATTGTGCACAGAGGGTTATTTTAATTGACCTGTAATGCGACACCATTCATCTAGCTCCGCCACGGGATCAAGCTCAAATTTTTCAGCATAAGCATCACATACACTTTGTGATTGTGTTGTTAAAATGCCCGATAAACCTAAATCCCCTTTTTCTTTTACTAATTCACTAATAACGGGATAAAGTTCTTTTAATGGTCCGGCTAAAATATTGGCCACTACAACGTCGGCTTTTAAATCTGCAGGTTTATCATCAGATAAGAAAAGTTGTAAACGATCTGCAACGCCGTTGCTTTCTGCGTTACTTAAGCTGGCGGTAATGGCTTGCGGATCTATATCAATACCGATGGCATTTTTTGCACCTAATTTCAGTGCGGCAATGGCTAAAATACCAGAACCACAACCAAAATCGATAACCGTTTTACCTTCTAAATCAAGGCCTTCTAACCATTCTAAACAAAGAGCAGTGGTTGGGTGAGTCCCTGTACCAAAAGCAAGACCAGGATCTAACATTACATTTACCGCGCTTTCATCAGGCACTTCGCGCCAGCTTGGGCAAATCCATAAACGCTCACCGAATTTCATTGGGTGGAAATTATCCATCCATTCGCGTTCCCAATCTTTATCTTCAATTTGTTCAATTTTATAGGCGTTATCTGTTAAAAAGCCTTCACTTTTCAGTGCCTCTACAATTGGGGTCATATCTGTTTCAGCATCAAACAATGCCACCACATCAGTATTACCCCAAAGTCTTGTTTCGCCAGGAAGAGGTTCAAAAATTGGGGTATCTTGACTATCCATAAAGGTGACAGAAACAGAACCTAATTCATCACTTAAAAAGTCACTCATTTTTTCTGCTTGTTCATTTGTGCTGTTTACTCGAATTTGTACCCAGGCCATAATTTTTCCTTTTGTTATTTGTTATTAATCATTACAAAGCAAGGATTCTATTTATCACAATGAAGCCTTGCTTTTGATTTTTAAATTTAATTTAAATGTTTTAATTTTTGTTGTTGATGCACATCTGCCTTAATTTCTTGTGCGATATCTTCATTATTGGTTTTGCCAAATAAATTACCAATTAAGAAGGCAATTAACCCTAAGGTAAGAGAAGGCACAATGGCGTGGAAATGCAATAATTTGATGCCACTTGCAGTTAAGAAAATATAACAACTTAAGCCGGCAATCATTGAGCAAATCGCCCCTGCTGCATTGGCTTTTTTCCAATATAGACCGAAAAGAATTACCCAAAGAAACGTGGTTTCTAAGCCCCCTAAAGCAAAAAGATTTAACCAAATCAGCATATCCGGTGGATTTAATACCGAAATAGTCACTAAAATTGTCATTAATAAGGTGGCAATTGTTGATAATGCTTTGATTTTTTTCTCATTTTTAATGGCTTCCGGTTTGAAACGTAAATATAAATCTTTAATTAAGGTGGAAGAGGTTTGAATAAGCATTGAGTCAATGGAAGACATAATGGCAGCCATTGGTGCAGCTAAAAAAATGCCGGCTACAATTGGTGGCAAAACTTGAATCATCAAGGTTGGAATGATTTTGTCGGTCACAGTTAAATCAGGAATAATTGCACGGCCTAAGGCACCTGCTAAGTGAATACTTAACATTAAAAATGCAATCACAATGGTACCGATGACCATTCCTTGATGTAACGCTTTGCTGTCTTTATAAGACATTGCACGCACAATAGTACTCGGTAAACCGAGTAAACCAAAACAAACTAACACCCAGAAAGATGTCATAAAAGTAAAATCAAGAGGACGGGATTCTATGCCGTAAGGAGTTAATAAATGAGGGTCAATATGGGCTAACTTATTCATAATCGCCGGCACACCACCACCAGCTTGGATCACCGCAAATAATAATAAGCCAGTACCAATCATCATAATTAAGCCTTGGATGCTGTCTGTTAATACTACGGCACGAAAACCACCAAAGAAAGTATAAACGCCGACAGTTACCGCAAAAATTAAGACGGAAAGTTGGTAATTAATGTCTAAGGTTGTTTCTAATAAACGCCCAACACCAATAAATTGTACCGCCATCATAATAAAAAATGAAAGTAACAAGGCTAAGCTTGCTAATAACATTAATGTTGGACTTTTATATTTAAAAAATAAAATATCGTTAATGGTTAAGCTTTGATTTTCTCTCGCCCAAATGGCAAATTTTTTACCTAAAACGCCTAAGGTAAAAAGCACCACTGGTACTTGGATCATCGCCAGTAACACCCAGCCTAACCCAAATTTATAAGCCGCCCCCGGCCCACCTATAAAAGAACTGGCTCCCACGTAAGTTGCAGCCGTTGTCATTGCTAGAACAAAGCCTGTCATTGAGCGATTGCCCACATAATATTCAGCTAAAAAGTTACCTTTCGTTCTTTTCATATAGGCGAATAAAGCGCCGGCAAAAACTACTAAAATATAAACAACTAAAGGGAGTAAAATTGCGTATTTCACACTTCCTCCTGATTGTTAGGCTGTTTTTCCGAGAGATTAATTAAACTGGATTTTTCTAAACTGATATCTTGAAAAAAAAGCTTAATCACGAAATAAGTTAAAACAATAAAAATTACTGGCAAATAAAAACAAGCCAATTCAAACCATAATGGAAAGCCGAAAAAGCCTGCTTTTTCTGGTGCTAAGTAAGCACAAAGACACCAACCAACTAAATAAAAAACCGTCAATCCAAACGCAAGACGTGCTTCTTTATTCGCTTGTTTATAGCGTGAGTCGTTCATTTATCGTTCCTATTTTCTTCCTTATTTTTCTTAAAAAAAAGGGCTAAAAAGCCCTTTCGTTAGTTAGAAATGGGTATTAGTGATCTAAACCCAATTTCTTTTCTAAATAATGAATATTTGTGCCACCTTGTTGGAAATTTTCATCCTCTAAGATTTTTTCATGTAATGGAATATTGGTTTTGATGCCGCTAATAATGGTTTCTGCTAGGGCATTTTTCATTCGCATAATTGCTGTATGGCGATCTTCACCATAAGTAATTAATTTTGCAATCATTGAATCATAATGAGGCGGTACAGTGTATCCACCATATACATGAGAATCCCAACGTACACCTAAACCACCTGGTGAATGCAAGTGATCCACTTTTCCTGGTGAAGGTAAGAAATTATCTGGATCTTCAGCATTAATACGACATTCCATTGCATGGCCTTTTACTTGAATATCCGCTTGTTTAATTGAAAGCGGTAAGCCTGAGGCAATGCGTAATTGTTCTTTCACCAAATCAACACCTGTAATCATTTCCGTCACAGGATGCTCTACTTGAATACGAGTATTCATTTCGATGAAATAAAATTCGCCATTTTCATATAAGAATTCAAAGGTTCCCGCGCCACGATAGCCAATTTCGACACAAGCATTTGCACAGCGTTCGCCAATAAAACGGCGAGTTTCCTCACTAATGCCTGGTGCCGGTGCTTCTTCGATTACTTTTTGGTGACGACGTTGCATTGAGCAATCACGTTCAGCTAAATAAACCGCATTACCATGAGTATCCGCCAAGACTTGAATTTCAATATGGCGTGGATTTTCAAGGAATTTTTCCATATAAACCATATCATTATTAAAGGCTGCTTTGGCTTCTGCTTTGGTCATTGCAATAGCCGTTTCTAAGGATTCTTCATCTCTTACCACACGCATTCCACGACCACCGCCACCACCAGAGGCTTTAATGATTACTGGGTAACCAATGCGTTTAGCAATTTCTTTGTTTTTTTCAACATCTGATCCTACAGGGCCATCTGATCCTGGTACACAAGGAACGCCAGCTTTTTTCATTGCTTTAATGGCGGAAACTTTATCCCCCATTAAACGAATAACTTCTGCTGTAGGCCCAATAAAAATAAAACCTGAACGTTCAACTTGTTCCGCAAAATCTGCATTTTCAGATAAAAAACCATAACCCGGATGAATGGCATCGGCACCTGTAACTTCCGCCGCTGCAATAATCGCTGGAATATTTAAATAACTTTTTACTGAAGGTGCCGGCCCAATACAAATAGTTTCATCGGCTAATAGAACGTGTTTTAAATCACGATCAGCGGTTGAATGAACGGCCACAGTTTTGATGCCAAGTTCCTTACAAGCACGTAAAATACGTAATGCAATTTCACCTCGGTTGGCTATCACTACTTTTTCTAACATAGCTTTCTCTCTTGCTGTTAATTATTCGATGATAATTAAAGATTCATCAAATTCTACCGGTTCACCATCTGTGACTAAGATTGCTTTTACGACACCGGCTTTATCAGATTCAATGCGGTTCATCATTTTCATCGCTTCAACGATACAAAGAGCATCGCCAACATTGACTTGTTGTCCTACAGAAATAAATGGTTCTGCTTCTGGACTTGGACTACGGTAAAATGTTCCCACCATTGGTGAACGAACAATATGACCTGAGACTTTTTCATCTTCTACTTCAATGGTAGATTCGCTAGCAACAGCGGGGGTTACTGGCATTTGAGCTTGGGGATGAGCTACTGGAGAAGCAGGTAATGTGTATTGCACATTAGCTGGTGCGCCACGATTAATTCGAATAGTTTCTTCGCCTTCTGAAATTTCTAATTCCATAATGCCAGACTCTTCGACTAATTCAATTAGCTTTTTAATTTTACGAACATCCATAAATTTTCCTAAGTTTCTCTAAATTATAAATCGTTATACTTTTTCCCGTACTTACCACTATTTACATTTCCACAAAAAAAGTACGGGAAAAGGGGTGAAAAAATGTGTTGGCAAGATTGCCTGAAAATAATCTATTTAGCAAATAAATTCTTTGAATTTCTGTGATTTTCTATCTATTTTCGCCAAATGCTACAGTCTATCACATTTTTTTATTTAAAAAAGAGATTGCATAACTAAGTGCAAAACTGTATCCCTCTGCACCTAATCCACAAATGACACCTTGGGCAATATCACTAAAATAAGAATGATGGCGAAAATTTTCACGTTGATAAACATTCGATAAATGAATTTCTATAAAAGGAATGTTTACGGCTAAAAGTGCATCTCTTAAAGCAACACTTGTGTGGGTAAAAGCCGCAGGATTAAAAATAATAAAATCTACATCACTTAATGCTTGATGAATACGCTCTATTAATTTTTCTTCACTATTTGCTTGAAAATGACAAAGTTCGATATTTTGTTGCCGTGCATTATGCTCTAAATCATCAATAATTCCTGTTAGGGTCTGATTACCATAATGTTCTGGTTCTCGTAAACCAAGTAAATTGAGGTTTGGTCCATTTAATACCAGAATTTTATTTCGATGCATCATCATTATTTCTCCTTTAAGCCTTTTATTAATGCTAAAGCTGCCTTAAAAGTGAAAGGAAGGCAGCCCTTTAGCATCTCTTTTAATCTGTGATTTTTTTAATAAATTCAGAGTCTTCCAAACTTAAAACTGGTAACTCACAACCAGGCCAAGTACGGATTAATTGATAATCCATTAAATTTAATGTATCTAAACCTGGAATGGTTTTTGGAGTATGCTGTGCTGCAATACGGGCTAATTGCGTTAAGGCAAAACTTGATTCAATAGATGAGCTGATCACCGCTTGCATACCAAGTTGGTGGGCCTTTTCAATTAAGGCAATACATTTTTCTACTGAACCAACTAAGGTTGGTTTAATTACAATTGCAGCCACTCTTGGATCTTCTTCTAATTGAAAATCTTGATCTCGCACACTTTCATCCCAAGCAATTTTAATCCCAGTATCACTCGCAAATTGCAAGCTTTCTTCTTTAGTTTTACAAGGCTCTTCTAAAAATTGAATACGAGAACGATAAGCCGGTTTAATATATTTAGCAAAGGCTTGAGATTTTGCTGGCGTCCAGCTGCGATTAGCATCAAGACGTAAATGCAAATCTGGAATCGCTTCTAATAGCATATCTGTGATCATTCCATCACGATTCGCTTCATAAATGCCAACTTTAATTTTACCTACTTTTTCACCAGGCATAGCGCCTAATTTGGCATAAAGTTCATCCGGATCACCATAGCAAAGAGGGGCAACTTGATAATTACCCGCTTGATTTAAATGCCCTGTCATTTCTGCAAAAGCACAACTAATACCAAAAGCTACTGAAGGGTAAAGACCATCCATAGATAAATATTGATTTTGACTACGGCTTTCATCCCATTGCGTTAGCCATTGTAATGCTTGTTCCTTGGCTTGCTCTAAGGTTTCTTGGCTAAATTCTGGTAAAGGGGCAATTTCTCCCCAGCCTTCTTTTTCTCCACATTGAATATGTACAAGAAATCCTTCTCTTACTTTTAAAAAACGATTACGTAAAATAAGTTGACTATCTACAGGAATGGAATATTGATAAAGTTGAAATGAACGAATAGTCATAATTTTTTATTCCTTAATGAAGTATTTTTTATTTTTCACATTGCTGTGTAATGGCGTTATAACTTTTCCCGCCGTCTAAACATTGATCTTTTTTATCACAGCCCATTAAGCAAAAACCCATAACGAGCGAGATAATAAATACTTTATGAAACATAAATAAAATCCAGATAAAAAAAGGGCATAAAGCCCTTGTATTTTTAATTAAGGATTTCGAGTAAATTTACTGAAATCTGGACGACGTTTTTCATTAAATGCGTTACGACCTTCTTGACCTTCTTCTGTCATATAGAAAAGCATTGTGGCATTACCCGCTAATTCTTGTAAACCAGCTTGACCATCACAATCTGCATTTAATGCTGCTTTTAAGCAACGTAAAGCAATTGGACTATTGCGTAACATTTCACGACACCAGCGAACAGTTTCTTTCTCTAAATCAGCATAAGGAACCACTGTGTTTACTAAGCCCATATCTAATGCTTCTTGCGCATTATATTGACGACATAAGAACCAAATTTCACGTGCTTTTTTCTGACCAACTAAACGTGCCATATAGCTTGCACCCCAGCCACCATCAAATGAACCTACTTTAGGGCCAGTTTGACCGAAGATGGCATTATCCGCAGCTAAAGTAATATCACAAAGCATATGTAACACATGACCACCACCAATCGCGTAACCTGCTACCATTGCAACAACTGGTTTTGGGCAGCTACGAATATCACGTTGGAAATCTAATACATTTAAATGATGAACACCACTTTCATCTTTATAACCGCCGTAGTCCCCGCGTACTTTTTGATCTCCACCAGAACAAAATGCTTTTTCACCTTGACCCGTTAAGACAATAACACCAATATTTTCATCAAAACGTGCATCAGAAAACGCATTGATCATTTCTTTTACTGTTTGAGGGCGAAACGCATTACGTACTTGTGGACGATTAATGGTAATTTTGGCAATTCCATCTGTGGATTTGTGATATAAAATATCGGAGTAACCTTCACTAAAATCTTGCCATTCTACTGGCGCATATAATTCTTCATCATTTGGATTTTGCATAATCCTTTCCTTATTATTTTTGAAACTAAAAAAACCTACGAATTATACCGTAAACCAGAGTAAACAAAAAGACTTAGGAAAATAGTTAAAATTTTCAATTTCAATATAAAAAAATAAATTTTAAGATTGAGATTATACTCAGAAAAAGGTAAAGTAGTCAGTTGTTCTTTTATTTACACAATCAGCTTAAAAGGCGGAAAAAATGGGAAAAAGTGTTGTTATCTTAGGCGCTCAATGGGGCGATGAAGGTAAAGGCAAAATTGTTGACTTACTTACTGACCGAGTCAAATATGTAGTTCGCTATCAAGGTGGACATAATGCTGGGCATACGCTCATTATCAATGGAGAAAAAACAGTTTTACGTTTAATTCCTTCCGGTATTTTACGTGAAAATGTAACCTGTTTAATTGGTAATGGTGTGGTTGTTTCCCCTGCTGCCTTAATGCAAGAAATGGGTGAATTAGAAAGTCGTGGAATTAACGTGCGTGAACGTTTAAAAATTTCCGAAGCTTGCCCATTAATCCTTCCATATCATGTAGCAATGGATCATGCTCGTGAAAAAGCATTAGGTAAAAAAGCCATTGGTACAACAGGTCGTGGTATCGGTCCTGCTTATGAAGATAAAGTTGCTCGTCGTGGTTTACGTGTGGGTGATTTATTTGATAAAGCTGCTTTTGAAGAAAAATTAAAAGCAATTTTAGAATACTATAACTTCCAATTAGTCAATTACTATCATGCTGAAGCATTAGATTTCGAAACAATTCGTGATGACGTTTTCGCTATTGCAGATATCCTAACAGGTATGGTTGCGGATGTAACAACGTTATTAGATATTGCACGTAAAAATGGTGACAATATTTTATTTGAAGGTGCTCAAGGCACAATGCTTGATATTGACCAAGGAACTTATCCATATGTAACAAGTTCTAATACTACTGCCGGCGGTGTTTCTACTGGTGCAGGTTTTGGTCCTCGTCATATTGATTATGTATTAGGTATTATTAAAGCTTACTGTACCCGTGTTGGCGGTGGCCCTTTCACTACTGAATTATTTGATGAAACAGGTGAAACTATTGCTCGCCGAGGTCATGAATTTGGAGCGGTTACTGGTCGTGCACGTCGTTGTGGTTGGTTTGATGCAGTGGCAATTCGCCGTGCCATTCAAGTAAACTCAATTTCTGGTTTCTGTATGACTAAACTTGATGTTTTAGATGGTTTAGATGAAATTAAAATCTGTGTAGCTTATAAAATGCCAAACGGTGAAATTGTCGAATACGCACCATTGGCGGCGAAAGATTGGGAAGGTGTTGAGCCAATTTATGAAACCCTTCCAGGTTGGAAAGAAAATACATTTGGTGTAACAGATGTTGAAGCTTTACCAGAAAATACACGTAACTATGTAAAACGTATCGAAGAATTAACAGGTGTACCTGTTGATATTCTTTCTACTGGTCCAGACCGTGTAGAAACAATGATCTTACGCGATCCATTCGCAGATAAATAAGATATTAGGTTTTTATTCGTCACAAAAATACCGTGTTTCATTTTACTGATAACACGGTATTTTTTTATTTTATATTTTTCAACGAGTTAAACTTAAGCTGAAATCATCACCATTGCAGGGCGAATAACACGATCATTTAATAAATAACCTTTTTGTAATACTGTTGTGATTTTATTTGGTTCAAAACCTTCAGTAGCTTCTTGCTTAATTGCATGATGTAATTCAGGATTAAAAGTATCTCCCACTTCACCAACCGCTTTAACACCAAAACGTTCTACTGTGGATTTTAATACTTTCAAGGTTAACTCTACCCCATCCATTACCGCTTTAATCCCTTCATTTTTTGTATCTGCCGGCGTTGCTAAGGCACGTTCTAAATTATCAATAGTCTCTAATAACTCTTTGGCAAATTTTTCTAAGGCAAATTTATGAGCTTTTTCTACATCTTGTGTAGCGCGACGGCGGATATTATCCATTTCAGCACGTGAACGTAACAACATATCTTGTTCTTTTTGGGCTGCTTCTTTTACTTGGGCTTCTAATTGTTCTTCTAATTCTTGTACTCTAGCAATGGCTTCAGCTAAGACATCTTGCTCTTCTGTTTCTGCTTGAGCTTGAGTTTCGACATCAATTTGATCGGCTTGTTGAGAGGTTTCTTGATCTAAATCTACTTGCGGGTCAGTTGATTTGTTTTGTTCTGTCATTATTCTACTCCATAGGTATAAAATTGATTTATTGTAACAAAAAACATAAACTTTTACAGTTTCCTTCGCCACTGATAACTGTAAAAGTTTATGGTAATATAGTGCTTAAATTTCTAAAAACAAGAGTGTGCCTAACAAGAGCAAATAAAAACGCAATGACTAATCAACATTTTATTGAAAATCAAAATCTCCATACTTCTTTTGAAACCATTGGTGTACTGGGGAAACCTCGTGGTGATAAAACATTACAAATGCATAAAAATTTATTTCAATGGTTAATAGAGCGAGGTTATAACGTTTTAATAGAAAGAAAAATTGGTGAACAAATTCACTTACCTCCAGAATTTCTTGCTGATATTGATACCATCGGGCAAAAAGCGCAATTAGCTATCGTGATTGGGGGCGACGGTAATATGCTAGGGCGAGCAAGAAAACTTGCCAAATACGATATCGCATTAATTGGTATTAATCGTGGTAACCTTGGTTTCTTAACAGATATTGATCCTAAAAATGCTTATGCAGAACTTGCAGCTTGTTTAGATAATGGTGAATTTTTTATTGAAGATCGTTTTTTGTTGGATGTTTGTATTGAACGAAATAATGAAATAGTGGGATCGAGCAATGCCTTAAATGAAGTTGTTATTCACCCGGCAAAAATTGCCCATATGATCGATTTCCACGTTTATATCAATGATAAATTTGCCTTCTCTCAACGTTCTGATGGTTTAATTTTATCTACCCCTACAGGTTCAACAGCTTATAATCTCTCCGCTGGTGGGCCAATCTTGACCCCACAATTAAATGCTATTTCTTTAGTGCCAATGTACCCACATACCCTCTCTTCTCGCCCATTAGTTTTACACGGCGACAGTAAAATCACTATTCGCTTTGCCGAATATAATCGCTCGGGTCTTGAAGTGGGTTGTGATAGTCAAAAACTGTTGGTTTGTACACCTGATGATTTAGTTAAAATTCAAAAAAGCCAAGATAAAATAAGATTATTACACCTAAAAAACTATAATTATTACAATGTGTTAAGTAGCAAGCTCGGTTGGTTTAAACATAAAGGATAAAAAAACACTTTACTGTATATAAAAACAGTTATAAACTTCCTTCATACACTGTATAAGGAAGTTTTGTTATGTTAACTCAATTAACCATTAATCACTTTGCTATTGTTCATCATCTCGATATTGAATTCCAAAAAGGTATGTCTGTTATTACAGGAGAAACCGGTGCGGGAAAATCTATTGCTATTGATGCCCTCGGCGTATGTCTTGGCCAGCGTGCTGAAAGCAGTATGTTACGTGAAGGAGAAGCCCGTGCCGATATTTGTGCAGTTTTTCAAATTAGCCAAACAAGCCCAGCCTTTCAATGGTTAAAAGAACAAGCACTGCAAGATCTTGATAATCCTGAAAACTGTATTTTACGTCGTGTTATTCACGCTGAAGGGCGCACTAAAGCCTTTATTAATGATACCCCTGTTTCTGTCAGTCAATTAAAAACCTTGGCGCAATTCCTAATCCAAATAAATGGTCAACACGCGGCCCAAAGTTTATTAAAAAGCGACAACCAATTAAAACTATTAGATCATTTCTGTGAAAACAAGGCTCTTCTACAAAGGGTTCAAAATCATTACCGTCATTGGAAAGATCTTCAATATCAAGTTGCAACCTTTCAGCAAAAATGTGCTGAAAACGAAGCAAAAAAACAGCTTCTTTCTTATCAAGTAGAAGAATTAGATCTCTTTGATTTAAAAGAAAACGAATATCTTGAACTAGAGGAAGAGCATACCCGTTTAAGTAATAGCGAAACTTTACGTGAACGTTCTCAACAAGCATTAAATTATCTTAGTGAAAATGAACAGGCCAACGCCGATAACTTACTTTATCGTGCCTCTCAATGTATTACTGAGTTAACAGAATTAGATTCTCGCTATCAAGATATCCAAAACTTATTACAAGAAGCCTTAATCCAAGTACAAGAAGCGACGTCTGAAATGCAATATTTAGCTACCAATATTGAACAAGATCCTTATAAACTTCAGGATATAGAAAGTCGTATGGGGCAAGCATTGTCTTTGGCGCGTAAACACAATATTCGTCCACAAGAATTAGTTCAACTACATCAAAATTTAAAACAAGAATTAAATGCTTTAGTCGATTTTTCAGCAAGTGAAAATGACTTAATTGCACAGGAGCAAGCTGCTTATCAAGCATTAAAACAAAGTGCAGAATCCTTACATAAAATCCGTATGCTTGGGGCTGAAAAATTAAGTAAAAAAGTCACCCAAACCATCCACCAATTAGCTATGGAAAATGCAGAATTTTCTATTGTATTAGAAGCTGATTTTGACAAAATTACGCCACAAGGTGCTGATCGCGCTTGTTTCCATTTACGCGGTAATTTAGGCCAATCTCCACAACCTTTGGCGAAAGTAGCCTCTGGTGGTGAGCTTTCACGAATTGCTTTGGCACTACAGGTTTTAACTTCTGATAAAAGTGCAATTCCAACTCTTATCTTTGATGAAATTGATGTGGGCATTAGTGGCGCAACAGCTAGTGTTGTTGGAAAACTACTACGTAAACTCGGTAAACAATGTCAGGTGATTTGTGTCACCCATTTACCTCAAGTTGCAAGCTTTGGTGATCATCATTTCTCAGTTAAAAAACAAGTAGTTAATGAAAAAACAGAAACCAATATGAAAGTATTATCACAAGCACAACGAGTAAAAGCTTTGGCAAAATTATTAGGTGGGGAACAAATTACCAACTCTGCACTTATTAATGCTCAAGAGATGCTAGATTTAGCCTCTTAACAGCTATTTTAATACACCAAAAACCCTTTACTCCCCTATTTTGATTCTTCTTTTTAGGGGAGTTTTTTAATACAAAAAAAGAGCACTAAAAAGTGCTCTTCATCTAATTAAATCTAATAACTAAAAGATTAAGGTTTATAGATAATTTCTACCCCTTCTTCATCTTCTTCAGACCAATCATCATCCCAGTCATCATCATCCCAAGCTTCTGCTAAGGCTTCTTGATGATAATCATCCCATTTGAATTTCACTTCTTCATTTTCAACTTCCACTACTTCTTCTTCGCGTGGTGCTTTTTCAATGAAGTCCATGATTTCACGGCATAATTCTGGTACATTTTCACCGGTTGCTGCAGAGATTTGGTAATAACCTTCATCCCAACCTAAACGCTCTAAAATACCATCAATAATTTCTTGGCGTTCTTCTTCTAGAGTTGCATCAATTTTATTGAACACTAACCAACGAGGTTTCTCTGCTAATTTTTCACTATATTGTGCAAGTTCTGCTTCAATAATCGCAATATTGTCTGCTGGATCACTGCCATCAACAGGTACAAGATCCACTAAATGAATCAATACTCGGCAACGTTCTAAATGTTTTAAGAAACGAATACCTAGACCCGCACCATCAGCTGCACCTTCAATTAACCCTGGAATATCTGCCACCACGAAACTACGATTATTATCAACACGAGCAACCCCAAGACTTGGAATTAATGTCGTAAATGGATAATCAGCAACTTTTGGTTTTGCTGCGGAAATTGAACGAATAAAGGTCGATTTACCGGCATTTGGTAAGCCTAGCATTCCCACATCCGCTAATAACATTAACTCTAATTGTACATCACGTTTTTCCCCTGGTGTTCCCATGGTTTTCTGACGTGGTGTACGGTTAACTGAAGATTTAAAACGTGAATTTCCTAAGCCATGAAAACCGCCTTTGGCGATTAGCATTTTTTGTCCATTCTTAGTTAAATCCCCTAAGATTTCTTGGGTATCATTATCAATAGCACGCGTCCCAACTGGCACGCGTAATGTAATATCTTTACCACGACGACCCGTACAGTTTGAACCTCGACCATTTTGGCCACGTTCTGCAAAATAGTGTTTTTCAAAACGGTAATCGATTAGAGTATTTAAGTTTTCATCTGCAACTAAATACACATCACCACCATCACCACCATCACCCCCATCAGGACCACCTTTAGGGATAAATTTTTCACGACGGAAACTCACACAGCCATTACCGCCGTCTCCTGCCTCGATTCGTACCAAGGCTTCATCAATAAACTTCATTATTTCCTCACTTTTTATTCTTTATAAACTTATGTCCAATCGCGGAGATCAATGCCCCCGATACTACCACGAAAGCACCGAGATAACCTATCCAATTTATTTTTTCCATTGAGAAATACTGAGGTGCAATCCAAGTTGCAATAGCTGAAATAATCAAGGTAAAAATTGGAATTTGGGTTGTAATGGCGCTCACTTTAGCCACATCCCAGCGATTTAAAGCTTCAGCATAAGCGCCGTAGCCGATTAATGTATTAGCACAACAAAAGGCTAAGCACCCTAGTTGAAAGCCATTTAACTGTAAAATTTGTTCTGGATTTGCCGTTGGAGTAAACACCAAAAAACAGCCTACATAAATTACCATCAATATTTGTGGTGCTTTAAATTTAAGTAACAACATTTTTTGAGAAATACCATAGGTCACCCAAACTATTGCGGCACAAAATCCAATAGCAACCCCTTTAAAATACAAACTTAATTGCAAAAAATCATCAACATGCTCATTAAAAAAGAGTATTAAACCAATAATTAATAGAACTAAGCCAATTTTTTGATGAACACCAATATGTTCTTTGAAGAGGATCACTCCAGCAAATAACATCATAAAAGATGAAATTGGGCTTAAAATTTGACTTGTGGCCGGTGGAATATACTGTAATGCGCAGTTAAACAAAAAGAAATTACCTGCCAGACCAATTATCCCAAGAACAAAAAACCATAAATAACGACGGTGTAAACCTGTTAATTTAGGTAATTTTTTCTGTACCGCGAGAAAAATAATTACCCCTAAAGCAGCGGTACAAAAACGAAACCAAACAATAGTTTGTACGTCCATTCCTTGTAGAACTTGCTTAATGGCAATAGGTAACGCTCCCCACATCATCGCGGTGACGAGAGCAAGAAAAAAACCAACGACAGGTTGTTGTTGATGTTGATGCATAATGACTATTACCGAAAATGAGATCTTAAAAAGATCTTTTTAAGAAAAGAAAAAGAAGCGCGTTGAAAGATTCTTTCTACGCACTTTAAAGCCAAAATATAAAAATGCCCCACAAAGTTGCGGGGCATTTTCTTAATTTCGTATGAAATTATTCAGTTACAACGCTTACGAACTTACGGTTCTTTTCACCTTTAACTTCAAATTTCACTTTACCGTCTGCAGTTGCAAATAAAGTATGATCTCTACCTAAACCTACATTAGTACCAGCGTGGAATTTAGTACCACGTTGACGAACGATAATGCTACCCGCTAATACTGATTCGCCACCGAAACGTTTAACGCCAAGGCGTTTAGCTTCAGAATCACGACCGTTACGAGTTGAACCACCAGCTTTTTTAGTTGCCATCTACTTGATCTCCTCTGAAATTATGCTTGAATCGTAGTGATTTTCACTTCTGTGAACCACTGACGATGACCTTGTTGTTTACGACTGTGTTTACGACGACGGAACTTAACGATTTTAACTTTATCGCCACGACCGTGAGCAACCACTTCCGCTACTACTTTACTACCAGCAACTACTGGCGTACCGATTTTAACTTCTTCACCGTTAACTACCATTAACACTGAGTCAAATTCAACTGTTTCACCCGTTGCTAAGTTAAGTTTTTCTAAACGAACAACTTGACCTTCGCTAACACGGTGCTGTTTACCACCACTTTGGAAAACTGCGTACATAAATACTCCGCTATACATTGTGCTTTTAGAATGTTAAAAAACTTTAGCACATCAAAATTCATATAAATAGGTCGCAAATTCTACGTAAAAAACTACCACTTGGCAAGCGATTATTTACTATATATAAAAATATTTCTCATTTTTTACACTTTAGTTTTAGAAAGGTCTGAAAATCAGGTACAATCTAGCTACTTTTCTTTTTAACTCGACGTAAAAAAATGACAACACAAATAGAAATAATGGAAATTCAAACTATCCAAACGCTTATTCAAAAAGACATGGAACAAGTTAATGCGGAAATTATTCAACAACTTAACTCTGATGTCCCTTTAGTTAATCAATTAGGGTTCTATATTATCCAAAGTGGTGGGAAACGTATTCGCCCAATGATAGCCTTACTGGCGGCGCATGCACTTGGACATTTTGAAAAAAATGTGACAACTTGTGCAGCCTTTGTTGAATTTATTCATACCGCAACCTTATTACATGATGATGTGGTTGATGAGTCTGATTTACGCCGTGGTCGCAATACCGCTAATGCCGAGTTTGGTAATGCTGCAAGCGTATTAGTAGGTGATTTTATTTATACTCGTGCCTTCCAAATGATGACTGAATTAAATTCATTGGCCGTATTGCGTGTTATGTCTGATGCAACCAATGTTATTGCAGAAGGGGAAGTGCAACAATTAATGAACGTCAATAATCCTGATGCTACTGAAGCGGATTATATGAAAGTGATTTATAGCAAAACCGCACGTTTATTTGAAGTTGCTACCCAATGTGCTGCCATTATCAGTGATGCGACACCTGAACAAGAACAAGCACTACAAAAATATGGGCGTTATTTGGGTACCGCTTTCCAACTAGTAGATGATGTTTTAGATTACAGCGCCAATAGCCAAGCCCTTGGTAAAAATATTGGTGATGATTTAGCAGAAGGTAAACCTACTCTACCTTTACTTCACGCTATGCATAATGGTAACTCTACACAAAAAGCCTTAATTCATGATGCCATTGCTCAAGGTGGTAAACGTGAAATTTTAAATGAAGTCCTCGCCATTATGGAAGAACATAAATCTCTTGATTACGCTATGCAACGAGCCCGTGAAGAAGCACAAAAAGCCGTTGATGAACTAGCTATACTTCCAGATAACCAATATAAACAAGCATTAATTTCTCTTGCTTATATTTCTGTGGACAGACAATATTAAATTTTAAATTATCCTAATGAATATGACTGAACAAAAAGAGCAAGCTTTTATTCCTAAAAAAAAGCCAAAAAAAGTAAAAAAACAAGCTAACGGCCCATTTGAAACGCCAATCCTAAGCTTACCTGAAGGTTGCCAACGATTATTACTCCATACTTGTTGCGCCCCTTGCTCAGGATCAATCATTGAAATTTTAAATGCTTCAAATATCGAGTTTACGATTTTTTATTACAATCCTAATATTCATCCACGAGAAGAATATTTAATTCGTAAAAATGAAAGTAAAAAATATGCTGAAAAATTAGGCATTCCTTTTGTTGATGCTGATTACGACTACAAAGAATGGTTCCGACGAGCAAAAGGAATGGAGCATGAACCAGAGCGTGGTGCACGTTGTGAAATGTGTTTTGATATGCGTTTAGAAAAAACTGCAGAATATGCCCATAACAACGGCTTTCAAGCCATTACCTCTTGCCTTGGCATTTCCCGTTGGAAAGATCTTAAACAGGTTAATGGTAGTGGTCACGATGCAGTTGCCCCTTATGATGATGTCATTTTCTGGGACCACAATTGGCGTAAAGGTGGATGCTCACAACATAATGTAGAAATTAGCAAAAGAGAACATTTTTACAAACAAGAATACTGTGGTTGCGCCTATTCATTCCGAGATGCCAACAAATGGCGTAAAGAAACCGGCCGACCATTAATTGAAATTGGCGTGAAATACTATGGTGATGATGAAAAATAAAAAAATAAATGATATTGAAAAATATTGTTTATTTGACAATCACCACTCTATTTTCTTATCATAGCCAGATTATTCACTAATATAAGAGAAGAATTAACATGAAATTTAATAAAACTATTTTAACGACAGCCATTTTAGCTTCATCTCTCGTTTTAACCGCTTGTAATGAAAAAAAAGCAGAAACTAAAGCGCCAGTCGAAAAAGCAAAAACTGAGCAAGTTGCCAAACAAGATAATAAAAAAACTGAAACTATTAATAAAATTGCACCCACTACCTTAGCACTGTATAACGCAACCCTTCAAGTCGCACCGACAAGTATTAATATCGTTAAAGACAAAAATGATATTCCTTCAATTCAATATGCATATAAAATTACCAATACAGGAACTCAGCCAATTTTAGCGGCATTATGGGTTAACCAAATGGTTTATCAAAATCATTTAATCGATATCCAACTTATTGATGTTCCATTTAAAAATGGCTTAGCACCAAATACAACCATTGATTTAGCGGTAACTAAACCATTAAAAAATTATCCAGAAAATATTCGTAATGAATTAGTAAAAGGTGGCCAAGTGTCATTACCAACAATTGCAGGTACGATTGTTTATGCAAATAATTCATCTGTTTCTGTTGTTCCAACAAAATTATTGGTGAATTATGTTCAGCAACAACAACAAAATCTTCAAAAAGCAAAAAATGACTCCAGCAAAAAAGCAGCACCTACAGCAAAAGAAGCGCCAAAAGCTGCCCCAGTAAAAAAAGCTACAGCAACAGAAAGCAAAGCGAAAAAATAATTTAAACCTATTCTTAGGGTAAACAATAAAAGAGAATAATTAGATCAAATTATTCTCTTTTTTAATTTCCTAATAAAAAACAATCAACTAACATATATTTTTTCCTCAATCTTTTTTTCTTCTATAATATTTTTTATTTAAAATTTGATTTTTATTAAATCATTTTATTTTATTACCTCTCTAACTAATGGAAATATTTACAATTTTCCATCTTAAAATAGGAGAATTTTTAGTGCCCTTTTCCCTTTAAATTTCACCTCTGCTCACTGAACAATCTATAAACAACTCTTGCCTAATTATTATATTTGACAATGTAAAAAACTTTCTTTAATATTACGCTCCTTATTAATATTATATTGAGATAAATTCCATGAAATTAAAAACATCACTTATTACAGCGGCAATTTTAGGTTCAACAGTTCTTTTAACTGCTTGCGATAAAAAAGAAGAAAAAAATGCACCTAAAGCTGAACAAACTCAAGTTGAATCAGCCACTTCAAAAGTTGTAGCGAAAGCTCAAGAAGTAAAAGATACAGTAGTAACTAAAGCTGTTGAAGCAAAAGATGCAGTAGTAGAAAAAACTGAAGAAGCAAAAGATGCGGTAGCAGCTAAAGTTGCAGAAGCAAAAGATGCAGTAGCAGCTCAAGCAACAGAAGCAAAAGATGCTGCTCTAGCACAAGCGGAAGAAGCTAAAGCAGCAGCAGTTGCTAAAGCAGAAGAAGTAAAAGAAGCAGCAGCTGAAAAAGCTCAAGCAGCAAAAGAAGCAGCAGCTGAAAAAGCTCAAGCAGCAAAAGAAGCCGCAGCTGAAAAAGTTGAAGCAACAAAAGAAGCCGCAGCTGAAAAAGCTCAAGCAGCAAAAGAAGCAGCAGTAGAAAAAGTTGAAGCAGCAAAAGAAGCAGCAGCTGAAAAAGCTGAAGAAGCGACGACTAAAGCCGCAGATGCTGTAAAAAGCTTATTAAACTAAGCTCAAAATAAGACAAAATAAATCTTAACAAGTGTTACTAAGTGCGATATAAGTATCGCACTTTTTTTTAAGCTTTTTTAAGCCATCTTTTTTAAGGTAAAACCTTAAAGTAAAAAAAAGTGTGGCCTTAAGCCACACTCTTATTTACCTAATAATTTCTAAAAATTATTCAGCATCTAAAATGTCAAGTAATTCAACTTCAAAGACTAATGGACTATATGGAGGGATCACTTGACCTGCACCACGTTCACCATAAGCTAATTCTTGAGGAATGTTTAATTTCCATTTAGAACCAACTGGCATCATTGTTAAAGCTTCAACCCAACCTGGAATTACACCTTTAACAGGGAATTCAGCTGGTTGACCACGTGTTACTGAGCTATCAAAAACAGTACCATCTGGTAATGTACCAGTATAGTGAACACGTACTTTGCTATCTGCTGTAGGGACTGCGCCAGTACCTTCTGTTAATACTTCATATTGAAGACCAGAATCAGTGACTTTTACGCCTTCTTTTTTCGCTTGTTCCGCTAAAAATGCTTTACCCGCAGCATCAATTTCTTTGAATTTTGCTTGCATAGCTTCAGTGGCTTGTTGTTGTAAGCTTTGTAATGCTTTTTCAATTTCAGTTAATTCGATAGCAGGTTGATTATGATTTAATACATCATAAATCCCTTTTGCTACAGCTTCCGCTTTTACATTTAATTGGCTTTCAAGTAATTGTTGGCCAATTTGTAAACCAATACCGTAACCGCCTTTTGATGATTCATCGTCTAAAGCTACTTGAGCAAAAAATTGTTGAGTCATAATATTTATCCTCTTGGTTAAAAAATCTGTTAAATTTAAAATACTTACTTATTTCTGACGAGCCAATGCTTCGCCCATTTTTACCACTGATGCCACATCTAAATATTCTTCTAATTGAACGCTATCTTTTTGGAACAAATTAATTACCGTTGATCCCAATTGGAAAGCTCCCATTTCTTGTCCTTTATCAAAAGAAATGTCCTCATCTTGGTAAGTCCAAACGCGCACACTTTCACTACGTGGTGGATTAATAACACCTGCCCAAGTGGTACTCATACTCGCGGTAATCGTTGCACCTACTAAAATTTGCACCATTTTTCCCACCGGCGTATCAAATAAACAAATTACTCGTTCGTTGCGGGCAAATAAATTTGGAATATGTGATGCTAAAAAAGGATTCACAGAAAATAAATCACCAGGAACATAAATCATTTTACGCAAGGTCCCCGCACAAGGCATATGAACGCGGTGATAATCACTTGGTGAAAGATAAGTGGTAGCAAAAGTCCCGTTTTTAAATAATTCTACTAATTCAAGATCATTAGCTAATAGATCTTCTAATGAAAAAGAATGGCCTTTTGCTTGTAATAAAAGATTGTCCTCAATGGTGCCTAATTCACTTACACATCCATCTGCTGGAAAGCATAAGGTTTTTTCATCTTCCACAATAGGACGAGCATCTGCTTTTAATTGGCGAATAAAAAATTCATTGAAACTTTTATAATCTGAATATTCTGTTTTTTCTGCTTCTGCCATATTTACATTATATTGTTTGGCAAAAAGTTTAATCGTGAAATGGGTCACTGCTCCCCATTCTTTTTTAGCAAACCAACCTGCTAATTGGGTCATATATTGTTGTGGCATCATATATTGAAAAGCCACGGCAAGACGTTGTGTGTATGATAATTTTTCTAAGGGTTTTAATGTCATAATGTATCCTTTATAGAATGAGAAGGGATTATAACAAGTTATGACTTGCTTGCAATTTTCTTCCCCAAAAAATAACCCTACGGGTTACCATAGGGTTTATTTTTAAACAATTTACCTAACGCTTACGGCCAAAACCACCTAATTTAGGCATACCACCTAAAGCACCAAGACCACCGCCCATCATACCTTGCATACCACGCATCATTTTAGATATCCCACCTTTGCGCATTTTTTTCATCATTTTTTGCATTTCCGCAAATTGCTTCAATAATTTATTCACATCTTGCACTGTCGTACCAGACCCCATAGCAATACGACGACGACGAGAGCCTTTAATAATACCCGGGAAAGCGCGTTCTTTTAATGTCATTGAACTGATCATTGCTTCCATTTTTAAGAACATACGATCATCCACTTGGTTTTTCACATGATCTGGCAGATTTTTGGCACCTGGCAATTTATCTAACATTGTCATCATTCCGCCCATTTTTTTCATTTCGATTAATTGCTGACGGAAATCTTCTAAAGTGAAATCATCACCACGTTTAAATTTTTGCGCGATTTTTTCTGCTTTTTCTTGATCCACAGAGCGCTGTAAATCTTCAATTAAGGTTAAAACATCCCCCATTCCTAAAATACGCGAAGCCACACGATCAGGATGGAAAGGCTCCAAGGCATCGGTTTTTTCCCCAACCCCTAAGAATTTAATTGGTTTACCGGTAATTTGACGAATAGATAACGCCGCACCGCCACGGGCATCACCATCCACTTTCGTTAAGATAACACCAGTTAATGGCAGAGCTTCATTAAAAGCTTTTGCTGTATTAGCAGCATCTTGCCCGGTCATCGCATCCACAGTGAACAAGGTTTCAATTGGATCCAACACTTGGTGAACCTGTTGAATCTCATCCATCATTTCTGTATCAACATGTAAACGACCTGCCGTATCCACAATTAATACATCGTAGAATTTAAGTTTTGCTTCAGCTAAGGCTTTTTCCGCAATTTCAACAGCACTTTGATTCGTGTTAGAAGGGAAGAAATCTGCACCGACTTCGGCAGCTAAGGTTTCTAACTGCTTAATCGCCGCCGGACGATAAACGTCGGCAGAAACCACTAATACTTTTTTCTTCTCACGTTCTTTTAAAAACTTCGCTAATTTTGCTACCGAGGTGGTTTTACCCGCCCCTTGTAACCCTGCCATTAAAATAACTGCTGGCGGTTGATGGGCAAGGTTCAGGCTTTCATTAGCCTCACCCATAGCTTTTTCTAATTCTGTTTGAACAATTTTTAAAAATTCTTGCCCTGGCGTTAAACTTTTATTTACTTCTTCACCAATGGCACGTTCTTTTACTTGCTTAATAAAAGTACGTACCACAGGTAAGGCTACATCGGCTTCTAACAATGCCATACGTACTTCACGTAATGTTTCTTTAATATTGTCTTCGGTTAAACGCCCCTTCCCTGTAATATTTTTCAGGGTTTGGGAAAGACGATCTGATAAATTCTCAAACATATAAATTCCTAATCATAATAATTGGCAAAATTAGCCCGATTATACTGTAAATTGAGCACTTTTAGTATTATTTTCCGTTCAATCCCTATAAACAATTGTGGGAAAATAATAGCATTCATTTTTACTACTCGTTGAAAAAAAAGACAAAACAATAGAGATTTTTAATTAAAAACGTTAAAATAACCGGTCATACTCTAACTTAACTTATTTACTATTTACTATTTACAACAAAGGACAAAAATCTTGGACAGTATCCCCCTTAGTACGTTATTTATTACACTCGCTATTTTACTGGTTCTTTCCGCTTATTTTTCAGGTTCTGAAACAGGACTCCTTTCCGTTAACCGTTATCGAATGCGTTTTCTTGCTGAAAAAGGCAATAAAGGCGCGCAAAAAACCGAAAAACTCCTAAAAAAAACTGACCTATTATTAAGCTTAATATTAATTTGTAATAACCTTATTAATATTTCCGCCTCCGCTATCGCTACTATTATTGGTATGCGTTTATATGGTGATATGGGTGTGGCTATTGCAACAGGTGCCCTTACCTTCTTTATGCTTATTTTTTCGGAAATTTTTCCAAAAACCATTGCCGCCCTTTACCCTGAAAAAGTCGCTTTTTTATCTAGCCATATCATTATGCCCTTATCAAAAATATTAAGCCCTCTTGTATTTTTGATGAACCTGATTATTAAAGCATTAATGAAAATTACCGGCGTTAAAACCGAGTCCAAAGCCCACTCCTTAAGCCCTGATGAATTACGCTCTATTGTGAATCAATCTGGCCAATTTATTCCAACTGCTCACCAAGAAATGCTCCTTTCTATTTTAGATTTGGAAGAAGTCACCGTGGATGACATTATGGTGCCGCGTAATGATATTGGTGGCATTGATATTGATGATGATTGGAAAGCCATAATGCGTCAGCTTAACCACGCCGCCCATGGTCGTGTTGTCTTATATAAAGATAGTATGGATGAGCAAGTCCTCGGGATTTTGCGCGTGCGCGAAGCCTTCCGTTTAATGCTAGATAAAAATGAATTTAACAAAGAAACCTTAATTCGTGCCGTGGATGAAGCCTATTTTATTCCAGAAGGCACCGCCTTAAATGCCCAGTTACTCAACTTCCGCAAAAATAAAGAACGAATTGGTTTAGTGGTTGATGAATATGGTGATATTAAAGGCCTAGTAACGTTAGAAGATATTCTAGAAGAAATCGTCGGCGAATTTACAACTTCTACCGCGCCTTCCATTGATGAAGAAGTGGAGGAGCAATCCGATGGCTCAATTATTATTGATGGTTCCGCTAATTTACGTGATTTAAATAAACTTTTCCATTGGCATTTAGATACCGAAGAAGCCCGCACTTTTAATGGGTTAATTTTGGAACATTTAGAAGAAATTCCAAATAAAAACAAAGTTTGTGTAATTAATGGGTTAAAAATCACTATTTTAGATGTAGCAGATAATATGGTGAAACAAGCTAAAGTAGAAAAACTGCCGATAAAAAAATAGCGGTTATATTCTTCTAAATTTAAAACGTCGTATTACTTCTGTGTGCGACGTTTTTTGTTATATAAGGTGTAAAGAACAAAATTGATAAGATTTTAGGTTGCTAAAAGCGTAAAAAAAGAATGGTAAAACTGTTTGTTTTTTTACCATTCTTTTGTCCTTTACACCAACGAAGAAATTATTTCCCTTCTTTCGCCATTTCAAACTCTATTAACATCATTAAAATATGAATCACTTTAATATGTACTTCTTGAATACGATCTGCATAACGGAAATGGGGAACACGAATTTCTACATCCGCAACTCCTGCCATTTTCCCGCCATCTTTACCTGTCATTGCGATAACTTTCATCCCTTTATCTTTCGCTGCATCAATAGCTCGTAAGATATTTTTTGAGTTACCTGAAGTTGATAAGCAGAATAATACATCTCCTGGTTGACCTACGGCTTCAATATAACGTGAGAAGACGTATTCATAACCAAAGTCGTTACTAACACAGCTTAAATGGCTTACATCTGAAATAGCGATTGCTGCGTAACCTGGGCGGTTTTCACGATAACGTCCGGTAAGTTCTTCTGCGAAGTGCATAGCATCACAGTGAGAGCCACCATTTCCGCAAGAGAGGACTTTCCCGTTTTGTTTGAAGCTGTCTGAAATAAGTAATGCCGCTTTTTGAATAAGTGCGATATTTTCATCGTTATTGACGAATTGATCTAATACCTGTTGAGCTTCTACAAGCTCTGCTTTAATTTGGTCTAAATACATAATGTATCCTTTTCTTAAATATAATTTTGGCGTTTGTGCATTCTAGCGGATATTTTTATTTATTTCTAATGAATTCATCCTTAGCCATTACTTTACAATCATCAAACCTAAACAACCGCGATCCGCCAGAGTTAAATCTGAAGCTCCAAAGGTAAAAGGATGATTGTTAGAAGAACGATAATTAAATTTCACAATTAAGCGCGCCTCTTTGTTGATCCAAAGTGTATCTTTCCAGCAACGTTGGGCAAGAGGTTGTATTTTCCCATCTTGACTTTCAATAAAGAATTTTGCCCCTTGAATACGAAATGCCATTGGTTCTTTTACTTGAATAATCCAGCGTTCTATACTGCCCGCTTGAGCATTAACGTCAATACGGCGTGAGTCAAATTTCTGACCATTAATGGTAAATGCATCTGGATCTATTTTTAGTTGGCGTTCTAAACGAATATTTTGATTTTGATCTTGTGCACTATTGTTGAAGGTTAATTGTGATTTTTTAGGGAAGGCCGCTCCTAATCCATTGGTTCTAAGCTCTAAAATAATATTATCTTTAAGATAATCACTGTCAAAAATTGCACTCATTTTATCAAGGAAATTATTTTTACCGTTGGCAATAAGGCTAACATTTTTTCCATCCATTAAATTCACTAAAATTTCAATACGTTCTCCAGGGGCAATTTTTTTGCTAGTGCAACTTTGCGGTGTACTTAGAAAACCTTGATCCTCAGCCAATAATTGAAAAGGCCGATCATCATCACAACGAATGGTATAACTTCTCGATAAAGACGCATTTAGTAAACGTAAACGAATAATTTCTGAGCCCACATTTACATAAGGCGTTGTTTGCCCATTAACAAAAAGACGATCTCCATAAAAATAAGGAGACTCCGTATTAAAAAGCTGATGGCCTGAAGAGTCTAAACTGAGGTCTTGTAAAATAAGAGGAATATCATTTTTACCATATTTATTTGGTAGCTCATTTGATAAATCTTGTTTATCTTCAATTAAGCAAAAGCCAACAAGTCCACGATAATTTTGATAAGCTGATTTACCTAAGCTACAGGCTTGATAATAGCACGTTGCCGAAGGTTGCTTAATGGGAATAACCGGTGACCAACTTTTATTTGGTTGTAATTTATGGTTAATACCACCACTAAGTTTACTCATGGCTTGCAAACCTTGAATTTGAATAGCCACTTCATTTGTAAGATGATTTTGCCAATTTATTTTAGCAAATTTCCCACTTTGTAATTTTATTGTTGGGCCAAGATAAATACCATTAAAGCCCCAAACTTCTACATAATTTTGACCATCAAGCGTTGCTTGAATACTACTTAGATTTAATAAAATAGGTTTACCTTTTTTAGTACTCAATAAAGGGGGAATAATGAGAGGCTTTCTTGTATTAGCAAGTAATGGCTCCGGTAAAGCAAAAAATACAGAAGAAATCCCCACTGTTTTTAATAATTGGCGACGAGATATTTTATGCATTCCTATTTCCTTCTGTTATTTTGATTACTGACTTTGTTGTTCTTTGGCAATTTCTGCATCTAACTCTGCAATGCGTTTTTCCATAATGTCATGACAATAAGCCGCAAGATCTCTTACCTTATCTTTACTATAGTCACTAATATCAATAGGTGCCATTTCTTCACAAATCACTTTACCATTATTCCAACGATTTAATTTTACTTTGCCTTGGGTAGTTGAACATACCACTGGAATAATAGGAACCTGAGCATCAATAGCTGCATGAAAGGCACCTGTTTTGAAAGGCAAAAGCCCACGTCCACGACTACGAGTGCCTTCTGGGAACATCCAAATAGAGAGATTTTCTTTGTGCATACGTTTCGCCAAAATGTCCATCGTATGGTGGCCTTTTTTACGATTATTGCGATCAATTAAAATATTACCTGTGGCCCAGTACATTAAGCCGAAAAGTGGGATCCAAACTAAACTTTTTTTGCCTACACTGACAGTTCTTGGACGAACCATATAAGAAACCGTCACCATATCGTAGTTATTTTGATGATTGGCAATATAGATACAAGGTGTGTTTGGAGTATTTGGGGAGAAGCGATGTTCCACATTTAAGCCAAAAAATTTACCTAAACGACCAAAACAACGGGAAATAACTTGTACATTACTTGGGTTGCGAAAGCGTATAAGGGAATAAATTAAACCTCCGATACAAATAAAGATACAACAAGTTAAAATAAAGATAAAACGTAAAATTGCTAGCATAGATAGTTCTCAAAAAAAAAATTAGCCCAAGTATAACCAAAATATAAAAATATGTGTAGAAATAAGCGTCCCCCTTATGCGATTATAAGAACAATTTTTACTATTAACCTCCCCATTATTAATTTTTATGAAAAAAACTTATTTTATTGCAGATTTACATTTAAGTGATGCACGCCCAGACCTTGTAGAGCTTTTTGTAGATTTTATGCAGAATCTTGCTCCTCAAGGGGAAAAACTCTATATTTTAGGAGACTTATTTGACTTTTGGATCGGTGATGATGAATGTTCGCCGGTGATTGATATCGTAAAAAATCAAATTAAACAATTAACTGAAAAAGGGATCCCTTGCTATTTTATTTGCGGTAATCGTGACTTTTTAGTTGGCGAGAAATTTGCCTCAAGTTGTGGCCTTATTTTATTACCAGATTATGCAGTATTAGATTTATATGGTACGCCAACTTTAATTTGCCATGGGGATACTTTGTGTATTGATGATATACGTTATCAAGAATTTCGTCGCAAGGTTCATCAAAAGTGGCGTCAATGGCTATTTTATCGCTTACCACTAAATATACGCATTAAAATTGGGCAAAAAATTCGTCAACGCAGCAAACAAGATAAGCAATATAAACAGGCAGAAATTATGGATGTAAATCCTGATTTTGTCCTGGAAACAATGGAAAAATTTGGGACGCCACGTTTAATTCATGGGCATACCCATCGCCAAAATATCCATGCTATTGAGAATAATTTTACCCGTATCGTCTTGGGGGATTGGGGAGAGAAATCTTCCATTTTAGAAGTCAGTGCTGAAGGAGTACGTTTTTTAAATGTGAAGCAAGGCGAACATTATGTCCAACGTTAGAGGGACATATCAAGGACAGAGTTTTACGCCGTAAGTAAAGACTTTTAAAACAAAAAAGGCGTTATTACAACGCCTTTCCCCCTATTTTGGTCGAACATTTTCTAAGATAAGTTCGCCATCAAATTCTTGTATAATACGTTGTAATAATGCATCTTGTTGTAAGGCGTGATGAGCCTGTTCACATAATTGCGTATAAATTTTGCGTCGAAAATCTGTTGGCGTTAATTTTGTCGGATCTTCTTCTACTTGAATACTAAGCTCGATATTTTGTTGACGATATTCCTGCAGGGCTTGTTGTAACCGTTGTTGATAACGTCGAACTAAATGGTATTTATTTTCTCGTATACCTAAAGAAAGATGATTACCTTCTTCTTGTAAAATAATGGTATTGACCGCCATATCTTTTAAGATACCACTAATATTGAGTTGTTCGATTTGTTTTGCCCAAGGATCTTGTTTACAACTTTCTTCGATAACTCGTTCTTGTAATTCCGGGGTAAGTTGTTGAGAAATCGCTTGTTTAATATCTGAAACTGTTGGCTGTTGTTCTACTAATGCTAACTCCGGATTAATCCATTGCCAGCGGTAAGTAACACCATCTTGCTCTTGCTTATCCTTGGCAAAAGATGTTTTTAGCTCTTTTTCTGTTGATGGAGTGGCCTTTCTTTGTGAATCAGACTTGCTTAAACCTGTAATAGGTTGATGAGTTAATGCTTGCGAGTCTCTTACTGCTGATGTTGCATTTATTGAGCTTAACTTAGGCTTTTTTTTTTGCTCGCTTTTTTTCTGTTTTAAAGCGGCTAAGCTGTCTAAGGCGCTTAATGCCGTTGGTGCATTGCTACGGTTATGAGAGTGGGCTATAGGCATAGACTCTGTGCCTGCTTGTGGTGTTACCGCTGTTACCGTTTCTTGTGGAATATTCGCTTGGGCAATATTTTGTCGTACCCCTGGAGAGGCTGTGACTGTTGGCTGTATTTGTTGCTCGACGCTTGTGCCTCTTGGCGTATTTCTTTCTGCCATGCCAATCGAAGCAACTCCTTGCTGGGTAAGCTGTTTTGCACCTTGATTAAGTTCTTGAGCACTAAATTTTGGTTGAAAAGCTAATGCTCGCAACAATACCATTTCTGCTGCCATTCTTGGTGTTGGCGCATAACTTAATTCTTGACTTCCTTTCAAGATAATTTGATAGAAAAATTGTACATCTTCAGGGCTAATATTTTTCGCTAAAAAGAGTAAATCTTCATTTTCAAGTAAGGTTTCTTGTTTTAAAAATTGTTGTAATGCGACTTTATGTAATAAACTAATTATTTCATTTAATAACCCCTGCCAATCTCCACCTTTATCTGCAACACTTTGAATCTGTTGCATAAGACTAATACCATCGCCTCGTGCAAGTGCTATTAAAATTGCCATAGCTTGATTTTCATCCATTAAACCAAGCATCGTTTGCACAGTTTCAAGGGTGATGTTTCCATTGCTCAGGGCGATGGCTTGATCTGTTAAACTTAGGCTATCTCGAATACTTCCTTCCGCAGCTATAGCAATTTTCTCTAATGCTACATATTCGTAAGGAATATTTTCTGCTTTCAAGATAAATTCAAGATGTTGACTAATTTCTTGTGGCTGTAATGCTTTTAAATGAAATTGCATACAACGTGACAAAATAGTCACAGGAAGTTTTTGCGGATCTGTGGTGGCTAATAAAAATTTTACATACTCTGGTGGTTCTTCTAAGGTTTTTAATAATGCATTAAAAGAATGACGGGAAAGCATATGAACTTCATCAATAAGATAGACTTTATAACGACCTTGTACAGGCTTGTATTGTACATTATCAAGTAACTCTCTTGTGTCTTCTACTTTTGTTCGTGAAGCCGCATCAATTTCAATAAGATCAATAAAATTGCCTTCTTCAATGGCTTTACAATGACGACAAGTTCCACATGGTTCTGCTGTGACGCCTTTTTCACAATTTAAACCTTTAGCAAAAAGGCGTGCGATGGACGTTTTCCCTACACCACGAGTACCAGAAAAAAGATAAGCATGATGTAAGCGATTTTCCCGTAAGCCATTCGCCAATGCAGTAAGAACAGCTTGTTGCCCTACTACTTGATCAAAGGTTTTTGGGCGCCATTTTCTGGCTAACACTTGATAACTCATACTTATCCTTTCTTAATATTATATATTTTGTTGATTAAAATTAGTGACCGCTAAAATTCACTAAAGTATAAGGGGTTACACCAAGCTTCCGTAATAATGCTTCACCACCAAGTTCTGGAAGGTTAACAACAAAAGCCGCATCATGTACTTCACCTTTTAATTTTTTAACTAATTTAATGGTTGCTTCTACTGTACCACCTGTTGCTAATAAATCATCAATAATGACAACTTTATCACCTTCAACAATTGAATCTGTATGCATTTCTAAGGTATCTGAACCATATTCTAGTTGGTAATCTTGAGAAACCGTTTCTCTTGGAAGCTTGCCTGGTTTACGTACCAATACAAAAGGTAATCCTAAGGCTAACGCCACTGGCGCACCAAAAATAAAACCTCGGCTTTCAGTGCCTAATACTTTGGTAATATTTTTATCTTTGTATTGTTCTACAATAAGATCAACTACCGCTTGAAAAGCAACTGGATCTGCGACTAAGCTTGTTATATCACGAAAGATAATGCCTGGCTTTGGGTAATCTGGAATTGATGTTATTGATGCTTTGATTAAGTCTAAGGCTTTCATTTTTACAACCTAATTAGTGTATGTATGTTTACAAATAAAAATAATAGGGGGGCAAGTTTAGCATAAAAATCCCACTCTAACGATAAATATCTTCACCATTTTTTTGCGTTTTAAGTAAACGTAAAATCCAAACATATTGCTCAGGATTTGGGGTGACAAACTCTTCAATTTTTTCATTCATTGCTCTGGCAGACTGCATAGGATCCTTAGTTAGCTCAAGGGCAGGATGAATTTCAAAAATATATTTACCTTGTTTAGCGTCATAACGTGGGAACATCGGTAAAATTTTGGCTTTAGTCACTTTCGCCATTTTGTACAGCCCTGGTAAAGTGGCTTTTTCTGTCGCAAAAAATGGACTATAAACACTGAGCTCTTCGCCATAATCTTCATCCGGCAAATAATATCCCATTTCGCCGTTACGCACCTTCGTTAAGAAAGGTTTGATGCCATTTTGACGAGGATGGGCCCCGCCACCAAAACGCAGGCGAACTTTGGTCCATAACCAATCCACCAACGGGTTACGATGAGGATTATACATCGCCATAATTGGCAAGCCTTGGCTGTGCATCATAATGCCAGCAGTATCAATGGCCCAGCCGTGTGGCACCATAAAAATAATGTTATCACCGTTGGCTTGGGCTTTTTCAATTTCTTGCCAACCGATAAATTCACAGCGGTGATGTAAATGTTTTTTCGAACGAATGGCTACTTCGCCAATGCCAAGCATCACTTGAGTCACCACAATAAACATTTTGTCGATCACTTCTTCACGCTGTTGATGACTCCATTGTGGGAAACAATGTTTTAAATTAACAGTTGCGCGGTGGCGTTGCTTTTTGGCTTTATGACCAATAATCACCCCTAATTTTGCGGCAATTTTATCTCGAACGCGGTAAGGCAATAAGCCGAGTAAAAGTAATGCAAATACCCCAAACCAAACGCCCCAATATTGAGGCAATAAAAAAGACCAGCGGAATCTTGGCATATAGCCAACTCTGGCCGTTAAGCGTGTATTATTTTCTGTTGTCATTTAATTCTCTTATGATTTTAAAAAGTTAACAATCCTTGTTCCCAAGCCATTTTAAATGTCAGTAAAAAAGACATTAAAACAACCATTGGGCGAATTAAGCGTTGTCCTTTGGTTAATACTAAGGAGGCGCCCATTCTGGCACCAATTAATTGGCCCACCATCATTAATAATCCGATTCCCCAAATAATTTTACCCCCCAAAAGAAAAAAGAATAAGGAGGTCGCATTGGAGGTGAAGTTCAATACTTTAGCATGGGCTGTGGCTTTTGGTAAATTAAATCCAAGTAAAGCCACAAAGGCTAAGCAAAAGAAAGAGCCTGTACCAGGTCCAAATAAACCATCGTAAAAACCGATGGCAAAACAGGCGCTGAAAGCAAAAAGAATATTGCCCATACGGCGATGTTTGTCTTTTTCCCCTAAAGTTGGGCTAAATAAAAAATATAAGCCGATGGCTAAAATTAAGAAGGGCAAAAACTCTTCCACTACTCGACTTTCTATTTTTTGAATCAAAATAGTCCCCAAAGCCGCGCCAATAAAGGTGAGCAAAATGGGAAGGCCCATGGTTTTAATATCGACGGCTTTATGGCGCAAAAAATACCAGCTAGCGGAAAAAGATCCCCCGCAGGCTTGCAATTTATTAGTGCCCAAAGCCATTGCCGGCGGCATTCCGGTCATTAATAATGCCGGAATGGTGATCATCCCACCGCCACCAGCCATCGCATCAATAAAACCGGACAAGGTGGCTAATATAAACAATAACGCCAACATTTCAAAACTTAATTCCATAAATTCCCCTTTTGAACATACCAGGATAAAAAGTTATTCAAACCATTCACTGCGATTTGGTGCCGTTAAAATTTGTTGGCAAAGTGGTGGCGGAGGTGGAATGACTACCGGCTTACTTGGGCCTGTTTTTTTCGGTGCTGGTTTTAACCAAGAATACAATGTAGCATCGCAACCATCACCTTTTGGAATGGGGGCTTGTTCCGTACAATATTGAGCATCTTTAGGGCAATGTAAACGAATATGAAAATGTGCATCGTGACCAAACCATGGACGAATTTTATGGAGCCAATGGCGATCCCCTTTTACTGTTTCACAAAGTTTAATTTTAATGGCTGGATTAACAAAAATTCGCGCCACTTGGTTATCGCTGGCTGCCAGTTTTAATAATTGCTCTTGGTTTTTGCTCCATACTTCATCAATCACTTTTTTCGTTTTGCGATCTACCATTAATACCGCCATTCCTGCTGGATTATAAGCCTCTTTTTTGCTCATTTTCCCCATTCGGAACCAAATATCTGCATCTAATCCCATTTGATGACTACGATGTCCCGTCAGAAATCGCCCACCCGCCGGCATCGCAATATCCCCCACCAGCATATCTGGCAAATGGGCTTGGTGTACACGTTGACCGAGATGTTTTAAATAGGCAATCATATTTGGGTGACCATAAAAACGATTTTTAATAATGCGGATCGTTTGAAAACCCGTTCCTTTAAAAGGCAATGGCTGGGCACCGATAATACAGCCGTTGGTATATTTACCAATGGCGAGAGCTTTGCCTTCCACTGGCACGGGACGTTTAATTTTTTGCCAATCCGCCGGCGCACTCCAACTTAATGAGGCGAAACAGAGGCAAAAAAGTGAGACGCCTGTTTGCAACAGGCTCTTTGAATTATTCCACATTGTACTTTCTCCACTTAATTTTAAATTCTTGAGGCTAAATGCTGAATTCTAGTTTCTCTTGCTTCAAACAAGATTATTTACATTGGGCTTTAAAGCGTAAAAGGTGATCCATTAACACAATGGCCACCATAGCTTCCGCAATAGGTACCGCACGAATGCCCACACAAGGATCGTGTCTCCCTTTGGTGATCACCTCGCAAGCTTGGTTGGCTAAATTAACACTTTGCCCTACTTTTGGGATGCTAGATGTTGGCTTAAGGGCAATATGGGCTAGAATATTTTGCCCAGAACTAATACCCGCCAAAATACCACCGCTATGGTTTGAACAAAATCCTGCTGGCGTTATTTCGTCGCGATGCTGGCTGCCTTTTTGTGCAGCCACCGCCATTCCATCACCAATTTCAACGGCTTTCACTGCATTAATACCCATTAAGGCATAAGCCAGTTCTGCATCAAGGCGATCAAATACGGGCTCCCCTAAACCGACAGGAATATTTTCTGCCACGATAGTTATTTTCGCCCCCACGGAATCCCCTTCTTTTTTAAGCTGGCGAATGAGTTCATCAAAGGCCTGTACTGCCTTAGGATCTGGGGTAAAAAATGGATTGCTGTTCACAAATTGCCAATCAATGTTGCCTTCTTGCTGGGTAAACACAGGATCAATTTTAACGGGCCCCATTTGTGTTAAATAAGCACGAATAAAAATGCCGTATTGTTGGCGTAAATATTTTTTGGCAATGGCGCCCGCAGCCACACGCATTGCGGTTTCCCGGGCGGAGGCTCGGCCACCACCGCGATAGTCTCGAATGCCGTATTTTTGCTGATAACTCCAATCGCCGTGCCCTGGGCGGAAACGGTCTTTAATATTGCTGTAATCTTGGGAGCGTTGATCCTGATTTTTAATTAATAAACCAATGCTGGTACCCGTGGTTTTGCCTTCAAATACGCCAGATAAAATTTGAATTTCATCCGCTTCACGCCGTGCGGTGGTATAAGGGGATTGCCCTGGCTTGCGGCGATCTAGCTCTGGCTGAATATCCTCTTCCGTCAAGGCTAAATTTGGCGGGCAGCCATCAATAATCGCCCCCAACGCCTGGCCGTGCGACTCACCAAAGGTGGTCACACGAAAAAGTTGTCCAATTGAATTTCCCGCCATTGTTTTTTCCTTTTCTTATTTTTGATAATTAAAGCTTTCAGTGGCAACCTTAATGGCTTGTTCTGTATGGATATTTTGAATATGTACATCCAACTGATTGAAAGCAATATTAATATTATGCTCTGCAAAAATGCCATCAATACGACGATTAATATAATCAATGGCTTGATTACGTTCTCCTAATTCTTTGGTATAAACCCGTAATTCGTGATCTAGGGTGCTAGCTCCAAAGTTTAAGAAATACACTTTTGGCTCAGGATCTTTTAAAACTAATGGGCATTCCTGTGCAATCTCTAACAATAATTTACGTACCAAAGGTAAATCAGAGCCATAGGCTACGCCCACCAAAATTTTAACGCGAGTCACAGAATCCGTTAATGCCCAGTTAACAATGCGGTCGGTAACGAAAGCCTTGTTCGGCACAATCACTTCTTTATTATCAAAGTCAATAATGGTGGTGGAACGAATATGGATTTTAGACACTTTACCGCTAAAATCACCGATGGTGACTACATCGCCAATTCGCACTGGGCGTTCGAAGAGGATAATAATGCCGGACACAAAGTTAGCAAAAATTTCTTGTAAACCAAACCCTAACCCCACGGATAAAGCGGCGAATAGCCATTGTAATTTCGACCACGACATGCCCAGTGTCGCAAAACTTGCCCCTAAACCGATGGCAATTATAAAGTAAATGGTAATAGTGGTGATGGTGTATGGGGTACCTTGCGACAGTTTTAGGCGCGAGAACACTAGCACTTCCAATACCCCAGAAATATTACGACTAAGGGCGTAAGTGGTCAGCAGCATTATCATGGCGATAAGCAGGTTCCACAAGGTGATATCTTGTAATTCCGTGCCACCGTTGGCGGTGACCACTTCTTGTTGCCACAAGGAAACCCCTTCTAAATAATAGGCCACGGTTAATAAATCCGCCCACACGTAATACATTAAGCCACATAAACACAGCAGCAAACCAAGATCGATAACACTCATCACTTGATCTTTTACTTTGGAAACTGGAATGTGTTCTTCTTCTAAAAATTGTGGATCAATTTCATTATTTGTTTGGGTATTTTGCTCCGCTTGTTGGGCTTGTTTTTCCAATAATCGGCGATAAGAAAGATGATGCGAGAACACCGTTAATTCGCGATAAATAATATTTTTGACCATTAACCACAGCATAAACATAAAGTAGGAGGCGATAAAATGGGCCATTAAATTTAAGGCGGTGTAATAGTAGCCCACAACGACTAAAAAGATTAAACCCAACGGAATCAAGAAAGTTAAGGCGTCGAGGATTTTAAATAAAATCATTTGTGAGCCCGTTTCAATTTTTAGCTCTTGTTGATAAAGCTTAAAGGATTGGCGAATTTTCGGGCCGAGATCGAAGAAGGTAAATGCCAGCACGCCGATGGTGACAATTTCACCGATAACATCTGTGGTAACGCCGCCCTCTAAATGCGTAAGGAGCGAGGCGTTTAACCAAAGGAAGCAAGTTGGAATGGCACGTTTAATTAATTTTTCAAACTCTTGAATACTATTTTTAGAAATTTTAAAGTGGCGTTTGGCTAAGCCGTTGGGACGCAACATTGCCAACATACTGGCAAAGAAAAGCCAAAATAGCGCCATTTTAAAAGACCACGCCCAAGCACTTTCTACGTTGGCCATTGTAAACGTGCTGACAATAATTAAGACAGCGAAGAAAAAGGCGGTGTTTGGCACGGCTAAAATAATGGTCCAGAAAAAAGCCTCTGGGGTGTAGCGTTGTTTGTCGTTACGTAAGGTGTTGACGTAGCGATTAATATTTTTCAGATGTTGGGTGATTTTTGGTTTTTGCCATAAAATCCCGCCCCCTAAAAGCAAGGCGATAAAGACCATAAAGCCACCTAAAACCCCATAATTTTTCCATTGGGTAAAACTAAAAGCATTTCTTAAGTCTAGTACTTCGGTTTTTACTCTTGGTAATAGGGTTTCAAACCAACCTAAATTTAAAGGCTGATTACTGCGCACCCAGAAGCTTTGTTGTTGTAATTTATCTTCGAGAGCATCGCCGATGGAAACCACTTGTTTTTGATTTAATTCAATATTAATTGATAAGTTTAATTGATTATTCAATAGCGTAATTTCATCCGCCACGAGACGATAGCGTTCTTGAACAATATCATTTAATTGTTTTTGTTCTTCTTCTGTAAATTTAACTCTCTCTTTTTTGCTTAATTTTTCAATGTAAGCGGAGGCATTATAAAGCTGATCGCGAAGCTCTGTTAAATCAAAAATCTTCACCCGTAGCTCTGTAATTTGTTTTCCTAATCCGTTAACAAGTTGATCTTGTGGTAAGCGTTGCTTTTGTTTATTAATAATGCGTGAAAGTATTAGTGAGCCTTGAAGTGCACTAATTTGTTCCGTGATATTTCGTTGAGTTTGTTGCAAATTATCCAATACAGATTTTATGCGTAAATTATCCTGAGTTAGGGTATTTAATTTTGTAGTTTGTTTAATTAAATCTTGGCTTAAATTTAAGTTAATCTTTTGTTCTTTTTGAATAATAGGATTAACTGTTATTTCCTCTTGTTGGGATTGTTTTAGTTGCTCCACTTGCTGTTGAGTTTCTAATAATTTTTTCTCATTAATGGCCGCTTGTAGTTTTGCTTGTTGCTGTTCTTGTTGTTTTTTAAGCAGATTTTTTTGTTCCAATTGGCTCATATACAAAGTTAGCAAGGCACTGTCCCCCGCTAACATTGTTTGGCTATATTGGTTTTGGAGCTTAATTAATTCTGCTTCCGCTTGCAGTTTATTTTTTTCCAGCTCATCAAGATCTTTACTAAATAATAATTTTTCAATTTCTTGAGCACGCACCACATTTTTACTTAAGGTGCTTTGTGCCCGCTCCGGCGCCACTCTTTGGTTCACAATACGGGAATTTATTTCCGCTAATTCCGTTTGAATGCCCTGTAAATTTTCCTGAACTTTCGCCAGCTCTTTTTGCAATTGCGCTGAATTTAAGGCCTTAAGATCTTCATTCTCCGCTGGCATTTGTTTCAGCTGTTCAATATTTTTTAGCACTTCTTGTTGCTGTTGAGGGGCGTTGTTGATATCTTGTTTTAATTGCTGATTGTCTTTACTTTGCTGTTTAATTTCAGCCATCAAAGTGAGGGTTTGCTCGATTTGTTGTATGCTGTTTTGCTTCACTTCTTCCGCTTGTTCTGAGGCCTTAGCTTGCTCTAGCTGCTTTTGCAATTGGCTTTCCGTAGGTAACTGCGCCCAGCTAACCGTACTAAAGGCTATCAAAAAACTTAAATACAAAATATATGCAATTGATTTTGTAAGATATTTCATTATTTCTTGGTCTCCGAATTGGTCAAGATCTGCAAAATATTAGTGCATTTTGGCTAATATTTTTTTTAATTGTTGACGAGATATTTTGATGTTCCCTTGTTGAGTTTTTTCGATTTCAAGTGGGAAATAATTTACAGGCTGTTTAAAACGTTCTAATTTTAATGCTAGCCATATTTTTAAAGATTTAACTGCTTGGGTAAAATCCCCTTCGCTAAATTTAACCATCGCCACTGGACGCTCTCCAAATTCTGCATCTGCAATAGGCAGAATAAAAACTTGTTCCACATTTGCATTTTGTGCAATGATTTTTTCTATTTCTTCTGGTTGGATATTTTCACCTCCAGAAATAAACATATTATCTTGGCGACCTAAAATGACTAATTCGTTATTTTGCCAACAACCTTTATCTTTCGTTGCAAACCATCCTTCGGCATTACAAAAAGATTTCACTTTTCCATCTTGCCAATAACCTAAAGCAAGGCCTGCACCTCGTAAATAAATATCATCATTTATTAATTGATACTCTCGCCCAAGTAACGGTTGCCCTACACCATTTAAATGATCACTTTCTTTAGCAAAGACTGTGGATCCCATTTCAGTCATACCATAACTCGTATAACAAATAATACCTCTTTCTTTTAATGCTTTGGTTAACGCCATAGGGATCATTGCGCCACCTAATAATATATGCTTGGTATGATAGGTTTGAGTTGGATTCTCTGCTAAAAACTTCAGAAAACGTTGCCCCTGTGTTGGAACTAAAGAAGCATGACTCACTTGTGTTAAACTTTGATAAAAATCTGATTGAGGTAAATGTAAGGTTGCTCCAGTCAGTAACCAACGCCAGACAATACCTTGTCCTGATACATGATAGAGAGGTAATGAAAGTAACCAACTATTTTGTATTTTAAAATCCATCAGCTGACATACGCCTTTTGCATTCGCAAGGTGTCCTTGTATAGAATGCACTACTGCTTTCGGCATTCCTGTAGAACCTGAAGTGAGCGTCATGGTACAAGGTTGAGACAATATTTCTTGCATTTGAAAAATTTTGTCCGATGAAATAAAAAGATCCTCTGATTCCTTGTTTTTTCCTAGCTCTTCCGCTGGGAAACTAATAATATGCAAGGTTGCTCTATTTTTTAATTCTTGTTCTAGATCTTGATGTTTTTCAATATAAATATAATCAATATTATTTTGTTGGCAAATTTGTAAGCACTTTTCCATGGAAAATGCGGGATTTAGTCCCATTATTCTTGAGCCAATTTGAATTCCTGCTAAATATAACAATAAAATTTCTAAACTGTTTTTACCACATAATGCTAATCCTTGATTTTTACCAAGGCCTTGCTGTTGTAGGTATTGAGCAAGAGCATTAATCTTTTGATTTATTTGTTGCCATGTAAAAACATTGCCATGCATATCTTGCAAGGCAATGTTTGTGGGATGGCTTAACTGATGTTGAGACCAAGGAAACATAATAGACTTAATTTACCGTAAAATGTGTTCTTACTTCTTCTATAATGCTATTCGGTAAAAACATATCACGCATCATGTTTTCTAAAATAAGCATTTTTCTCGGTGTGTTATTATTGGTAACTACCCAAAATGGACTTTCTGGAATTTGTTTTGGTTTTGTATGATTTCCTGCCGCTAATAACGTGGCTTCATCTCGAGCAAAGTATATTCTTGTACGTCCATGAGTATTTTCTGTTGCCAGTGCAAAACTTTCAGGATTAGTTCGATAAAGTACTCGTAATATACTTAGAAAACGAATAACCACTTTGCTTTCTTGTAAAAATGCAGGAGAAAGTAAAACTGCACGCACATTTTGTTCTAGTTTATCAATTTCTTTTGGCGATACTTTTTTACTTTTCGTGGTTTTATCACCTTGATGTGATCGAGCTTGATTTGTGCCATTTTCATCCAAAGGAAATGTATTTTGTACTGCACTTTCTACTGAAAAAGGTACGCTTGTTTCTAAAGATTGATGCTCTGGAGATAAGTGAAGTAAACGGCGTAACACATCTGAAGCTGTCTCACCAAATTCTTGAGTTTGACTTAACAGATATTGGTATAGCGCGTTATCAACTTCAATTTTTTTCATCTTTTATCCTTGTATGCTTGATCTATTTAAAATTTTGCAACATTATAACCACTTATTAACCAATTCTCTATGCAAAATATAAAAAATTATGTCAACAAAACATTTACTTAATTTTCATTTATCTCAACCACTTTCCTTCTCTGAATCAGAACATTTAACACCGACCTTGGTTTTTATTCATGGGCTTTTTGGTGATATGAATAATTTGGGGGTTATTGCCCGTGCTTTTGCTGATCAATATCCGATTTTAAGAGTAGATTTACGTAATCACGGCCATAGTTTTCACACTCAAGAAATGAATTATGATTTATTAGCACAAGATTTAATTGATGTCTTAGTTGAATTAAATTTACAGCATGTCATTTTAGTTGGTCATTCTATGGGGGGAAAAACAGCAATGAAAGCGGCCGCTATGCGTCCTGATTTAGTTGAGAAATTAGTGGTTATTGATATTGCTCCCGTTAATTATGGGGAACATGGTCACCGTACCGTTTTTGCAGCACTTAATGCAGTAAAAAATGCTCAAGTGAACACCCGTCAAGAAGCTAAACCAATTCTTCGTCAATTTGTAGAAGAAGAGGCGGTATGTCAATTTATGTTGAAGTCTTTTGAGCCAAAGAGTTCTGATCGTTTTCGTTTTTATTTACCTGCTTTAGAAGATAATTATTTAAATTTAATGAATTGGCAGCCTGTTTTTTTTGATAAACCGACCTTATTTATTAAAGGCGGAACGTCTAATTATATTCTGCCTGAATACCAATCTGTTATTATGCAACAATTTCCTCAGGCCCAAGCTTTTGTGGTAAATGGTTCTGGTCATTGGGTTCACGCTGAAAAAACAGATTTTGTAATTCGAGCAATTCAGCGTTTTTTGAAAAAGTAACTAATTTTTTTAAAGTTTTAAATATTATCAAATTACCCAAGTATTCTGTATTTAATTATAAATTTAAGTGTGTTATAGTTTACGCCAATTTTTAGTTGTGGCTTATCATTCTCAATTAGGCCCAAAATTTATATAATTTGAAAAATGGCGAAACAAGATGATGATTGTATTACTTTAGATCTGTTCGCTGATATTCCTAAAATCGGGCGTCCTAGAACAAATCCTCTAAGCCGAGAACAACAAATTAGGATCAATAAACGCAATCAATTAAAACGTGATCGCTCAAGTGGCTTAAAACGTGTTGAATTGAAATTGCATAAAGATTTAGTTCAAGAATTAGAAGTACTTGCGTCTGAACAGAAGGTTAGTCGTTCAGAGTTAATCGTAACAATTTTACAAAATTACTTTATAAATCAAGGAAATAAATAAATGGCTATTGTTGGTTTATTTTATGGTAGCGACACAGGTAATACTGAAAATGTCGCAAAAATGATTCAAAAACAACTCGGTAATGAGTTAGTTGATATTCGTGATGTAGCAAAATGTTCAAAAGAAGATGTTGAAGCTTATGATTTCTTAATATTTGGTATCCCTACTTGGTATTATGGTGAAGCTCAATGTGATTGGGATGATTTTTTCCCTAGTCTAGAAGAAATTGATTTTACAGATAAATTAGTTGCTATTTTTGGTTGTGGTGATCAAGAAGATTATGCTGATTATTTCTGTGATGCGATGGGTAATATTCGCGATATCGTTGAACCTAAAGGTGCAATTATTGTAGGTCATTGGTCAACTGAAGGGTATGATTTTGGCTCTTCTCAAGCATTAGTTGATGACAATCATTTTGTTGGTCTTTGTATTGATGAAGACCGCCAACCAGAACAAACAGCTGAACGTGTCGAGAAATGGGTTAAACAAGTTTATGATGAAATGTGTTTAGCTGAACTGGTTTAAATTTCCAGAAAAAGGAGCAATTATGTCTGAAGAAAATATTAAATTATTAAAAAAAGCGGGCTTAAAAATTACTGAACCAAGACTTACAATTTTAGCCTTAATGCAAAATTGTCGCACAGAAATGCAACATTTCTCTGCTGAAGATATTTATAAGCTTTTACTAGAGCAAGGGGAAGAGATTGGTCTTGCGACAGTTTATCGTGTACTCAATCAATTTGAAGAAGTTAATATTTTAATTCGTCATAATTTTGAAGGTAATAAATCTGTATTCGAACTTCGACCTAAAGAACACCATGATCATATTATTTGTACTGATTGTGGTAAAGTGGTTGAATTTAAAGATGATATTATTGAAAAACGCCAAGAAGAAATTAGTCGTGAGCATGGCATTAAATTAAAAAATCATAGTCTTTACTTATTTGGTAAATGTACTGATGCAAGCCACTGTAATAGTCATAATGATGATGATGAACATCAACATTAATTAATTTCTTAATAAAGGCATTCAAAAAAGCGAAATAATCAATATTTCGCTTTTTTATTACATATTATTTTTCTAAGGTATTTTTAAAAACTGCCATATAATTGGCACTAACATCTTGATTTAACCAAAATTTACCTGTTAAAGGATTGTAATGATAACCAGCCATATTTTCACAGATTAAGTGGGCTTTATCAGTAAAACTTAACATTTCAGCCGGTTTAATAAATTTTTCATATTCATGAGTGCCTTTAGGTAGCATTTTTAAAACATATTCCGCTCCTACCACAACAAGAAGCCAAGCTTTAAAAGTTCGATTAATGGTTGAAAGATATAATACGCCATTAGGTTTAAGCAACTTTTGACAAGTAGAAATTACCGATTGTGGATCGGGCACATGCTCTAACATTTCCATACAGGTGATCACATCAAATTTTGCTCGCTCTTCGCCTAATTCTGACACTCGTTGCTGTAAAAATTCTTCCACTGTTGTTTGACGATAATCTACTTCTACCCCATTTTCTTGTGCGTGTAATCTTGCTACTTCTAATGGGGCTACGGTCATATCAACACCGGTAACTTTTGCACCTAGTTTTGCCATCGCTTCGGAAAGAATGCCACCACCACAACCTACGTCTAAAACAGTTTTCCCCATTAACCCATGAGCATAGCGTTGAATGTAATCTAAACGTAAAGGATTTAATTGATGAATAGGTTTGAAATCGCCTTCAGGATCCCACCAGCTTTCTGCCATTTTTTCAAATTTTGCTAATTCTTGCTGATCAAGATTTTGCATATTTTCCTCTCTTTTTATGCTCATTAAAAATTGTTGTCTATTATTACTTAACTACGCTAAAAATTCATCAACAATTGAGAGAAGTGAGGAAAATATGCTATAATCTCACCAATTTTTTTACGCTATTAGGAAGTTATAAATGACTGATTTAGCCTCGAATATTGCCCCAATCAGTATTGAAGAAGAATTAAAATCTTCATACCTTGATTATGCAATGTCTGTTATCGTTGGCCGTGCATTACCAGATGTACGAGACGGTTTAAAACCGGTTCACCGCCGCGTGCTTTTTTCAATGAATCAAAGCGGCATTACTCATAATAAAGCTTATGTAAAATCTGCCCGTGTAGTCGGTGATGTTATCGGGAAATATCACCCACACGGTGATAGTGCTGTTTACGATACCATTGTGCGTATGGCTCAGCCATTCTCTTTACGTTATATGCTTGTAGATGGGCAAGGTAACTTTGGATCCATTGATGGTGATGCACCAGCTGCAATGCGTTATACCGAAGTACGTATGCAAAAAATCACACAGGAATTATTAACAGATTTAGACAAAGAAACCGTTGATTTCTCGCCAAACTATGATGGCAAAGAAATGATCCCTGATGTTTTACCTACCAAAATTCCTGCCTTATTAGTAAATGGTTCTTCCGGTATTGCTGTTGGTATGGCCACCAATATACCACCACACAATTTAGGTGAAGTATTAGATGGTTGTCTTGCTTATGTTGATAATAAAGACATCACTATTGATGAATTAATGCAATATATTCCTGGTCCGGATTTCCCAACTGCGGCCTTAATTAATGGTCGCAAAGGTATTGAGGAAGCTTATAAAACGGGTAAAGGTAAAGTTTATGTGCGTGCCCGTGCCGAAGTAGAAACCAATGAAAAAGGCCGTGAAACCATTGTTATTACAGAGATTCCTTATCAAGTTAATAAAGCAAAATTAGTAGAAAAAATTGCCGAATTAGCCCGAGAGAAAAAAGTTGAAGGCATTGCCAACGTTCTTGATGTTTCCAGTAAAGAAGGTATCCGCATTGAAGTAGATATCAAACGTGATGGCGTAGGTGAGGTGGTTTTAAATAACCTTTATGCACAAACTCAGCTTCAGGTTACTTTTGGTATTAATATGGTTGCCCTTGATCATGGTCAACCAAAACTTCTTAACTTAAAACAAATTATTGAGGCTTTTGTTAAGCATCGTCGTGAAGTCATTACCCGCCGTAGTATTTTTGAATTACGTAAAGCCCGTGAACGTGCCCATATTTTAGAAGGTTTAGCAATTGCCTTAGCCAATATTGATCCTGTTATTGAATTAATCCGCGCTTCTAAAACTGCTGATGAAGCCCGTGAAGCTTTATTATCTCGTCCTTGGGCATTAGGCAATGTAAGCGCAATGCTTGAAGCCGCTGGGGTAAATTCTTCTCGTCCAGAAAATTTACCAGAACAATATGGCATTCGTAACGGTGAATATTACTTATCTGAAGAGCAAGCTCGTGCTATTTTAGATTTACGTTTACAACGTTTAACAGGTTTAGAACACGAAAAAATTGTGAGCGAATACGCCTCAATCTTAGTGGAAATTGCCGAGTTATTACACATCCTCAATGATGTTAATCGTTTAAGAGAAGTATTACGTGAAGAATTAGAATTAGTAAAAACAAACTTTAACGATGAGCGTCTCACTGAAATTACAACCGCTTCTGGAGATATTAATTTAGAAGATTTAATTGCTCAAGAAGATGTAGTTGTCACCCTTTCTCACGAAGGTTATGTGAAATATCAACCAATTACAGACTATGAAGCGCAACGTCGTGGTGGTAAAGGTAAATCCGCAACGAAAATGAAAGAAGAAGATTTCATTGAACGTTTATTAGTGGCCAATACTCATGATACGATTTTATGTTTCTCTAGTCGTGGTCGTTTATATTGGTTGAAAGTATATCAATTACCTCAAGCTAGCCGTGGTGCGCGTGGCCGCCCAATTGTAAATATCTTGCCATTAGAAGAAAATGAACGAATTACGGCAATCTTGCCAATTTCTGCTTATGAGGAAGATAAATTTATTGTGATGGCAACTGCCGGAGGTTTAGTGAAGAAAACAGCCTTAACAGCATTTAGTCGCCCTCGTGCAAGCGGTATTATTGCGGTGAATTTACAAGATGCTGATGAATTAATTGGCGTGGATATCACTGATGGTAATAATGAAATTATGTTGTTCTCTTCTCAAGGCCGTGCGGTTCGCTTTAACGAAGAACAGGTACGCCCAATGGGCCGTTCTGCTCGAGGCGTTAGAGGTATTAAACTAGCATTAAATACTCATATTGAAGAAGATGAAACCTTAGTAGATGAAGAACTTGCAGATGATGCTCAAGATGACTGCATTGATTTAAGTGTAGATCGCGTAGTTTCTTTAGTAGTGCCTAAAAATGATGGTGAAATTTTAACGGCCACAGAAAATGGTTACGGTAAACGTACTGCTTTATCAGAATACCCTACAAAATCTCGTAATACCAAAGGTGTTATCGCCATTAAAGTGAGTGAACGTAATGGTAAAGTGATTGCCGCTACTCAGGTTGAAGAGCATGATCAAATTATGTTAATTACCGATGCGGGAACTTTAGTTCGTACGCGAGTAAGCGAAGTTAGCATTGTTGGCCGTAATACCCAAGGTGTTCGCTTAATTCGTACCGCGACAGACGAAACTGTAGTGAGCCTTGAACGTATTTGTGATGCCGATGAAGAGGATGAATCCTTAACAGAAGACGCTGAACAAAATGCCGTTGAAAAGGCTGAAAGCACAGAATAATCTGTTTAATTTATTCGCCCTTTTTAAAGGGCGTTTTTTTATGATTAGTTCTTTTTATATTAAATTTGTGGGAAATTAAAATGTTAAACTCTATTCTTACAATACATCTTTTTTGTGCGGTAATTAGTTTTGTATTGCTTATTATCCGTGGCAGAATGCAAGATAAAGGAAAAGATTGGCGTGCTGTAAAATTATTGAAAATCTTACCTCATATTTCTGATACTTTTTTAATACTAAGTGGAATAACTTTGTGGTGGTTAACAGATGCGGGGTTCACTTGGTGGATTATTCTAAAAGTTGGTTTATTAATTGAATATGTGATTTTCTCCATTAAATATTTTGCAAAAGGTCACCAGCAAAATGAAAATAAAAACGCATTTCTCTTGGCATTAATCAGTTTATCTGGTGCAATTTTACTCGGTTATTATCATTAATTTTTAATGATTTTTTTCTCGGAAAAATAAATAAAAGCCATATGCTAACAGCAAGATGGGCCATGTTTTATCAAAATCTAAGGTGTCAAACAATTGAATTCCAAAGATATTTTTAAAAACAAAATAAATGCCTATCAAAATAATAATGATAGGATATAACAAATTATTACGCGACATCTTGCACCTTATTACAAAGAAAAAGGCCATATTGAACCATCAATATGGCCTTTTTTAATTAGAATGTTTTATCCATTAAAGCAACAAATTCGGTACAGCCACCAACGTGTTTATTATCAATAAAAATTTGTGGAACTGTTGTTACTTTTTTCCCTGCCATTTCTGATAAATCTGATTTATCTAAGCCTGATTTAATAATATCAATATATTTAAAATTAAAATCTGGCACTTCTTTCTGTAATTTTTCAGCCAAGGCTTTTGCTCTTACACAAAAAGGGCAACCTGCACGACCATAAATTTTCACAAACATATGTTTCTCCAATGCGATAAATAAGACTTGTTATTTTACGCAATTTTTACAAAATTAAAAATAAAAAAACCACCTTTAATTATAAAGGCAGTTCTGTGGAATTCTTTATCGTTTTTAAAATAATTTCAGATTTTACATTTTTGATCCCAATTGATTCATTTAAATATTTACATCTTATTTTATGAAATTCATCAAGATCTTTTACGTATAATTTTAAGATAAAGTCCCATTCTCCAGCAATTAAATGACATTCATTAACTTGTGGGATTAATTTCATTTCAAAAATAAAGCGTTCACGTTTTTTATAATCTTCTTCAAAAAAAGTCCCTAAAACATAAACGGTAACAGGGCAATTAATTTTAGTCGGATTTAATAAGGCGACATAACGCTCAATAATGCCTTTTTCCTGTAAAATATTCACACGTCTTAAACAAGCACTACAGGATAAACCTACTTGCTCTGCTAATTCTGTGTTTTGTAATCTCCCATTATTTTGTAATGCACGTAAAATGCGGCAATCAATATTATCTAATTTATTATTTTTCATTTATATGCCCTTTGCTGAATAAGCAAGCTCCAAATAGGGCGACAATAATGCCGCCCTTTTCTTTCTGTCGTTATTATGTTGCCATCGACACCTGTACTAAAAGTAAAACACTTGCAGTGGCTAATAACACTCCAATCATTGGTAAAACAAATTTAACCCATTTATTAAATGGAATATAAAGCATTTGTAATGTTACCAAAACAAGTCCAGTTGGAGCAAGGAAGAGCATTGCATATTGACCCCAGTTGTAAGCAGATACAACGATATCACGAGGAATACCGACAGTATCTGCTAATGGTGCCATAATTGGCATAGAAAGTACCGCTAAGCCAGATGATGATGGTACAAATAAGCCAAGAATAATAAAGACAAAGAGCTGGCCAATAATAAATACGCTCGCTGGCATATGAGCAACCATATCAGAAAGAGAGGCCAAAATTGTATCCGATACCATACCTTGATCTAACACCATATTTACACCACGAGCTAAACCGATAATTAATGAAACGCCCACTAATTCGGATGCTCCTTTTGTAAATGCTGCCACAATTTCTTCTTCATTTAGTTTAGAAATAAACATAATGATTATGGTGATAGTGAGGAATGATGCAGCCATTGTTGGGAACCACCAACCGCCAAACATTACACCCCAAATCATAATTGGGAAGCCTAAACAGAATAATGTTAAAACAATTTTACGACGAGTTGTAAATGCTGGTATTTTACCTTCAGTATGTTCACTATAGGTTTCTAAAAATTTATGACGATCATCCCAAACGATAGAGGCCGTTGGATCTGCTTTGATTTTTTTCGCATACCAATATAAATAAGCAATAACAGCCGTTGTACCAATCACCAATCCAATAGCACGGAATACAATACCTTCGGTAAATGGAATACCTGCTGCATTAGAGGCGATGACGACAGAGAATGGGTTAATGGTCGAGAATGCTGTCCCCATTGATGAGGCTAAGAAAATCGCACCGACAGTTATGATGGCATCATAACCTAAGGCGATAAATACTGGTGCTAAAATTGGGTAAAATGCCACAGCTTCTTCTTCAATACCACAGGTTGTACCACCAAGAGCCATTAAAATACACACGCAAAATACAATCATAAATTCACGGCCTTTAGTACGTTCTGCTAAGGCTGAAAGCCCTGCAGTAAAGGCACCCGTACGGTTAATGACCCCAATCATCCCCCCTAATACGAAGATGAATACCATAATATCCGCTGCTTCAATAGTACCGTTAACCATACTTTCGGCAATATCCATGATGCCTTTAGGGTTTTGTTCTACTCGACGATATGATCCTGGAATAGCGATGGGTTTACGAATTTTACCACTCGTAAATTGTTCAACAGCAATATTAATGTTCAATTTATCAAGGGTGTCTCTTGTGGCTGGTAATACTTGATCGGCTTGTTTGTAAGTATGGATAATAAAACTATTATCCCCTTTATCATAAGTCAGTTTGGAATAAGATCCTGCTGGAATAATCCAAGTTAATCCTACGGCTATAATTAATACTATAAATAAGATTGTAAATGCACTTGGGAACTTAAAAGCTTTCTTGTGCGTACTCATATAAACTCCTTACCGGATATGAAGCGATAATCTAGCTATCATTTCTTCATAGACTACCGCTTATTTTTACATTACGTTCATTATGTCAATATCAAAACATTAACCTTTTTAGTAATAAACAATTTCATTCACTTTAGTGCTAATTCTTGTTCCCGCTTTACCGTTAACAATATCCACAATATCTGAAAGTGAACCTATTACAGCATCTTTCCCTGTTTGTTCAACAAAGTTAATTGCTGCCTGTACTTTTGGCCCCATGGAGCCGGCGGCGAAATTCATCTCTTTCGCATCTTTAGGACTAATTTCTGCAATAGCTTTTTGCTCCGCTGTTCCCCAATTAATGAAAACTGCAGATACATCAGTGGCAATAATGAATAAATCAGCATCCAAATTTTCTGCTAAAAGAGCAGAACAAAGATCTTTATCAATAACCGCTTCGACTCCACAAAGATTTCCTTGGTCGTCATAATAGGTTGGAATACCACCACCACCAGCACAAATGACAATACTGCCTTTTTCTAATAACCATTTCACTGGGCGAATTTCAAAAATTCGTTTTGGTAATGGGCTTGGCACAACGCGGCGATATTTATCACCATCTTGAGCAATGCTCCAATTTTTTTCTTTGGCTAAACGTTCAGCCTCTTCCTTGCTATAAACAGGACCAATTGGTTTGGTTGGATGTTGGAAAGCTGGATCATTTTTATCTACTTCAACTTGTGATAAAAGAGTCGCAAAAGGAACATCAAATGGGACGAGGTTACCTAATTCTTGTTGAATCATATAACCAATCATACCGACAGATTCCGCCCCTAATACATCTAAAGGATAGGTTGGTACATCTTTATAGGCTGCACCTTGTAACGCTAACAAACCAACTTGTGGGCCATTACCATGTGCAATCACTAATTCATTATTAGGATAAATTTTTGCAATTTGTTCACAGGCGACTTTAACATTTTGACGTTGATTAGCAGCCGTTAAAGGCTCTCCCCTTCTCAATAATGCGTTGCCACCTAAGGCAATAACTATTCTCATATTACAGCTCCTTCATTAACCAAGACTTGCAACCATTACCGCTTTAATGGTGTGCATACGGTTTTCCGCTTGTTCAAAGGCAATATTCATTGGAGATTCGAAGACAGCTTCTGTTACTTCAATACCATTCGCTAAGGCTGGATATTGTTCTGCAATTTGTTTACCTACTTTGGTTTCACTGTTGTGGAATGCTGGTAAGCAATGCATAAATTTCACTTTTGGATTACCTGAACGTTGCATTAATTCTGGAGTCACTTGGTAAGGTAAAAGTAATTTAATACGTTCACCCCAGCTTTCAAGAGGTTCACCCATTGATACCCAAACGTCAGTATGTACGAAATCAACATCTTTAACCGCTTTATCAATATCATCAGTTACTGTGATTCGTGCACCACTTTCTTTCGCAAAACCTTCACATAATTCAACTAATTCTGCATCTGGTAAAAGGGATTTTGGTCCACAAATACGTACATCCATTCCTAATTTTGCTCCCATTAATAATAAAGAATTACCCATATTATTACGTGCATCACCAATATAAACATATTTAATTTCAGATAATGGTTTATCACAGTTTTCAATCATAGTCAGAACGTCTGCGAGCATTTGAGTTGGATGAAATTCGTCAGTTAAGCCATTAAATACTGGAACGCCGGCATAATCTGCTAATTCTTGTACAATCGTTTGTTTAAAGCCACGATATTCAATAGCATCATACATTCTACCTAATACGCGAGCAGTATCTTTCATACTTTCTTTATGACCAATTTGAGAAGAGTTTGGATCAATATAAGTCACTTGTGCACCTTGATCATAAGCGGCAACTTCAAAAGCACAGCGAGTACGAGTGGACGTTTTTTCAAAAATTAAGGCTATGTTTTTACCTTTTAAATTTGGTTGTTCCGTGCCGGCATATTTAGCACGTTTTAAATCTCTTGCTAAATCAAGTAAAAATTTAATTTCACGTTCAGTGTGGTGTACTAAGCTTAATAAGTTTCTATTTTTTAAGTTAAAAGCCATGGTATTGCTCCCTTTCAAAAGAATAATGTTTCATTACATCTTACTAGCCGTTAGCTTAACGGTTATGTTTAATAATAAAGGGGAGCTTTTAGAATAGAATTGTTTATTTTGGCTTTTTTATGTTATTTTTCGTATAAAATTCGAAAATAAGATAAAAAATCGTATCTTATTCTATTATCTTTATGTTATAAAATAAGTTTCTCTTATTTTTTGAGTTCATAAATAAAAAATACCTTTTTGTTTAAGGGCTTTCTTTAAGCTTCTTGAAACAAAAAGGTATAGAATTTCAATATTTTTATAAAATTAACCACCAGCTAATTTTACACAATAATTTTTTTTCTCAAGTAATTGTTTTAATAAATCTCTTTTATCCGTTTGAACTTCAATTGTGCCATCTTTTACTGTTCCACCACATCCACAGCGTTTTTTTAAATCTTTAGCTAACACTTTTAGATCTTTATCGGATAAATCTAATCCGGTAATAATGCTTACACCATTTCCTTTACGGCCACTAACTTGGCGTAAAATACGAACAATACCATCACCTTTTTCTCTTACGACTTTATCTTTTTCAGGACGAATTCGCCCACTTTCTGTAGAATAAACTAGTGCATTATCTTGCATATATTTCCTCTATTGATGCATTAATTGTATTTAAAACTTCTTTAGGATTATCCGATTGCGTTATTGGACGCCCAATGACAAGATAATCTGAGCCCGCTAACACGGCATCTTTTGGTGTCATTACACGTTTTTGATCACCTAAATCAGAACCTATTGGTCGGATACCTGGTGTAATTAATCTAAAATCTGCACCACAATATTGACGTAATATTTCCACTTCTTTCGGAGAACAAACTACGCCATCAAGAGTAGCTTGTTGAGCTAATTTAGCTAAGCGCAAAACCTGTTCCATTGGGGAGGTATTAATTCCAATTTGTGATAAATCTTCATATTCCATACTTGTTAACACTGTTACCGCAATTAAAATTGGCGCGTCCTTACCATAAGGCACTAAAATTTTTTTAGCTTCTGTCATCATTTTTAATCCACCAGAAGCATGTAAATCAACCATCCAAACACCTAAATCAGCTGCAGATTTAACAGCTCTTGCTACCGTATTTGGAATATCATGGAATTTTAAATCTAAAAATACGTCAAATTTACGTTGATGCAGCTGTTTTATAAAATTAGAACCTAAAGTAGTAAACATTTCTTTTCCAACTTTTAGACGACATAAATTAGGATCAATTTGATCAACTAAATTAAGTGCATCATTTTCTTTTTCATAATCTAAAGCAACAATAACTTTTTTCATATTTTCCCTTTAATTAGTGCTGTTCTGATCCTGATATTGGCTTAATTCCTTCCCATTGGCGACAAGAAGGGCAATACCACGTCAATTTATGTGATTGATATCCACAATTACTACAACGATAATCAAATTCTCGATTAATATATTCATTTACGATTTTATATAATAGCTCTAAACTATTTCGGCTACGTTCAGTATCAGCTTGTTCAATTTGATAATAAATAAATCGTGAAAATAATAATGTACTTGGATTACGATTTAGTTGTTGATAAAGCTTCGCTTGTGCTGCTTGTTTACCAGATTTTTCTTCAATTAAATCGACTAATGCAAGATCAACTTCATTATTAATATAATTTAATCCTACATTAATCAGAAATAATTCAAATTCATCCATCAAATTAAGTTCTTGATAGCAATACTTTAACGTATTTAAAACAATTCCAATATATAATGGATCTTGTTTTTGTATATTTTTTAATGTTTGAATAGCCCCTTGATAATCTAATGCTACCATTTGATTTTCAGCTAATAAAATAGAGGCTCTAACACAACTCGGAGAAACCTGTAATGCCTTATATAATAATTCTTTACTTTGTTTTTCATCTTTTTCAGTTAAATTTAACGATTGTTCACAATAATAATGAGCTAAAGAAATATTATTTTTAACTGGTGCTATTTGCGCTAATTTTTCAGCAACATTAATGGCTTTTGTCCATTCTTTTGTTTTTTCATAAATAAGGCATAGTTGCTGTAATGCATTTTCAGCAAAGTCAGGTTCATCAACTAAAGAAATATAATAACTTTCCGCACGATCATAAAAACCAACAGCAAAAAAATCTTTAGCCAATTGTTGCTTAGCAATGAGTTTTTGTTCGAAACTATAATTTGGATTTTTATCAAGATTTTGATGAATTCGTAAAGCTCGATCAACTTCTCCACGTGAACGGAAAAGATTTCCTAAAGTGAGCTCTGCTTCAAATTGTGAGTAACTATCTATTTCATTTTCTTGTTCTTGTTTTTGTAAGATAGTTAAAAATAAATCAACCGCTTTATCTGGTTGATTTGATAAAAGAAAGTTAACTCCCGTAACATAGTCCCGGGAGAATTTATTACGTATCTCATCTTTACTTTTATTCGCACTACGATATCCCATATACCAACCATAAGCGGCCGCTATTGGCAAAAGCAAAAAGAGTAGTTCAATCATTATCTTATTTTGCCTTATTCGGCTGGGTTAATTTTTCAATATCCGCACTTTGCCGTTTTAATTGACGCCCTTGATTTAATGATTTTATTTTTAATTTTACATAGAAAATCATACTTATTAACCAACCAATAAATACCCCAAACCCAAATAAAATAGCAACTAAAGTTGAAAGCTTCATTTCACTTTTTGCAATCATATAATTAAAGGTAATTATTTGATCATTGTTTGCCCCTACGGTAATTCCTAATAAAGTAAGAGCGATTAATAAAATAAAAGCAAAAATATATTTAAGCATTTTGGACTCCTTTAAAATAAGTGTTTGTATTATGCCAAAAAAATGCAAAAAAAACGACACTATAATGTGTCGTTATTGAGTTAGTCATTATTATGCGCGAACATTTACACGTTCTCTTAATATTTTACCCGCCTTGAAATAAGGTACTGATTTTGCAGTTAAACTTACAGATTCTCCCGTTTTTGGATTGCGTCCAACACGAGGTTGACGAAAATGCAATGAAAAACTACCAAAACCACGGACTTCAATACGATCTCCACTTTCAAGAGTTTCCACCATTTGTTCTAAAATGGCTTTCACCGCACTGTCTGCTTCTTTAAGAGAAACCACCGGATGGTTTAGTGCTAATTTTTCAATAAGTTCCGATTTTGTCATAATATTCTCCTAACTTTATAAAGCTAGCTTGGACAACTGTCCAAGCCAACTTTTAGTTTAAAAGGGAATGAAATTATTCACCTTTTGCTGCTTTAAAAGCTTCAGCCATTGCATTTGGAATAGCAACATCTTCTTGCTTGTTCACGCTTGCAATTGCAGCAGCTTCTTCAGCTTGGTTTTTCGCACGTACAGATAAGTGAATGATGCGAGCTTTACGGTCAACACCAGTGAATTTAGCTTCAACAACATCACCAGCAGCGACTTCATCAGTTAAATCAGAAGCGCGGATATAACCTTCAACACCACCTTCTAATTCTACTTTAGCACCTTTGCTATCAGCTTCAACTACAGTTGCAGATAAGATTGCACCTTTTTTATTTGCTGATACGAAGTTATTGAATGGGTCAGATTCAAGTTGTTTGATACCTAAAGAAATACGTTCTTTAGCTGAATCAACTTGCAATACTACGGCTTCAACTTCGTCGCCTTTTTTGTATTGACGAACTGCTTCTTCACCTGGAACATTCCAAGAAATGTCAGATAAGTGAACTAAACCGTCGATACCGCCTTCAAGACCGATAAAGATACCGAAATCTGTGATAGATTTAATTTTACCTACAACTTTATCATTTTTGTTGTGAGTTTCTGCAAATTGTAACCATGGGTTAGCTTTACATTGTTTTAAACCTAAAGAAATACGACGACGTTCTTCATCAATTTCAAGAACCATAACTTCTACTTCATCACCTAAGCTAACAACTTTAGATGGGTGGATGTTTTTGTTTGTCCAATCCATTTCAGAAACGTGAACTAAACCTTCAACACCTTCTAAAATTTCAACGAAACAACCGTAGTCTGTTAAGTTAGTTACTTTACCAGTTAATTTGCTTTCAACTGGGTGGTTTTCAGCGATAGCAACCCAAGGATCTTGACCTAATTGTTTTAAGCCTAAAGATACACGAGTACGCTCTTTATCGAATTTTAATACTTTAACAGTGATTTCGTCACCAACTGTTACGATTTCGCTTGGATGTTTAACACGTTTCCATGCCATATCTGTGATATGTAATAAACCGTCAACGCCACCTAAATCAACGAATGCACCATAGTCAGTTAGGTTTTTAACAACACCTTTAACTTCTGCGCCTTCTTCTAAGCTTTCTAAGATTTGTTCACGTTCTTGGCTATTTTCAGATTCGATTACTGCACGACGAGAAACAACAACGTTGTTACGTTTTTGATCTAATTTGATCACTTTGAATTCTAATTCTTTACCTTCAAGGTGAGAAGTATCACGCATTGGGCGAGTATCAACTAATGAACCAGGTAAGAATGCACGAACACCGTTTAACTCAACTGTGAATCCGCCTTTTACTTTACCGTTGATTAAACCAACAACTGTAGCTTTGTCTTCATAAGCTTTTTCAAGCTCAATCCAAGATTCGTGACGAACAGCTTTTTCACGAGAAAGTTTAGTTTCACCGTTACCGTCTTCAACTGCGTCTAAAGCAACTTTAACAACGTCGCCTACTTTAACTTCCAATTCGCCTTGAGCATTTTGGAATTCTTCCGCTGGGATGCGGGCTTCAGATTTTAAACCTGCGTCTACATACACAAAGCCTTTTTCGATAGCAACAACCGTACCGTCTACGATGTCGCCTAGGCGTGGTTCAAGGTTTTGTAATGATTCTTCAAATAGTTGAGCAAAAGATTCTGTCATAATTAATTTTCAATTTTAAATAAATAACGTCCACATTCTATCCATAAAAAGTGGGGCTGATAATAATAGTTTATTTGTCCTTAAATAAACTTTACTTGATTATTCGCCGAGATCTAACCTCGCATGAATAAAGCTTAAAGCTTGTTCAATAACTTCTTCAATACTTAACGTAGTGCTGTCTAATAATAGGGCATCTTCGGCAGGTTTTAAAGGAGCGACTGCTCGATTACGGTCGCGGAAATCGCGTTCTTTGATCTCGTCTAAAATCTGGTCAAAGTTACCATTAATTCCTTTACTTTGCAACTGTTTAAAGCGTCTTTTTGCTCTCTCTTCTGCACTAGCGTCTAAAAATAGTTTAACTTGAGCATTTGGGAATACAACTGTGCCCATATCTCGACCATCTGCAATTAATCCATTTCCTTCGGCAAAATCTTTTTGTAATTGTAATAATGCCTTGCGAACCGTTAGAAATGGTGCAACTTTTGATGCCGCATCAGCAACTTCTTGAGTTCGAATTTGTTGGCTAACATTTTCACCATTTAAGTAAACCTGAACTTCTCCATTTTGTGGCATAAATTTAATATCTAATTCACTGGCTAATTTAGCTAAAACAAGTTCGTTTGTTAAATCAATATTTTGTTTTAATGCTGCTAATGCGCAAACACGATAAATGGCGCCACTATCTAATAAACTATATTCTAACTTTTGTGCCAATGCATAAGATAACGTACCTTTACCTGCACCGCTAGGCCCATCTACTGTAATTATTGTTGTCATCATTAGTCCTTAAAAAAAGTTGAAATTTGAGACGCTGTATCATCAAGCATCGCGTAACGCTTGCGGTACATTGAGCGTTTTTTACTTTGAATTTCTTCTAATGGTTTACGCTCTATAGTTAATGGTATTTGCCAATAACCTTGCGTATCTAATGTACCATCATTTTCTTGCCAAAACTCATCATAATTAAATAATAATTTACTCTTATCATTAAAACGATATTTAGCTTGATTTTGATGAGCAATACCTAATAGTTCACAATCTAAGGCCTCAGCCATTAATTTGAACAAATTCACCATCATAAACATTGGGCGAACACCATGTAATGCTTTAGTTGTTTTTCGAATTAATTGTTGAGAATTATCTAAACGAGTACCTTGAATACTGGCAATTAATAATTTATTTGGCTTTAAAAAGGTAAAAGATGCATCGTAAATATTAATACCATTTTCATCTTTAATATTAATAGAAAAGAAACCTTCAAAAGGATCGATTTGATTAATGTTTAAATATGCTGTTAAGTTATCAGTTAGTTTCGCTAAAAGTAAAGAATCCTGAGTCACTAATTCTTTTTTAATTTTGCTAAATTTCGTATCAGCCATTTCAAAATTTTCTACAATGGCATTAAGTCTTTCTTTTTTGTTAAAACGTTTATCACAAAATTTACGTAATAAGGCATCACAACGATAAGGGTTTAGTTTAAAAATAGGCTCCCATATTGGGTGTTGAGTTAAATATGTTTCAAAATCTTTGATTTCTGAAGAACATGCCACTGAATATAAATAAAAACGTAAAAAAGAACGTAAACGTTTTAACTTGCGCTTCTCACCCGTTTGAAACTGATGGAATGTTGGAAAGGTATAATTAGATTTCATGATAACTTAATTTAATAAAAGGCGAATTTTAACAAATCCACCTTATTATGCAAAATAAAAATGTGTATTTAAACTGAGTATATTTTTCAAGACACAAAGTCTATTACATACAGCTCGGATCAGGATGTTGATAAACAAACTCTAACTCTCGACAAATCTTATCCCCAAAAACCACACGTTGAGGATCATCTTTATGACATATAAATTCAGGTGCTTTTAAACCAACCTTTTGTGCAATACTCTGATAATATTCTGCTCGTTTAGGATGTAAGGGGGCAACAACGTGATATAAACGTCTACCACTCGGTGTTTCTAATAAAAGCTGAATTGCTCGAGCACAATCGTCAAGATGCACTAAATTAACGGGAGTATTACCTGCAGATAAATTTGTTTTACCCGTTAATGAATTTATAGGATGGCGATCCTCTCCAATTAATCCACCAAAGCGAATAATATCACAATCAACATCTTGAAATTGTAATAAGGCCTGCTCAATTTCCAGTAAAGCTTTACCTACTTCTGAATCCGGTTGAGGAACCGTATTTTCATCGTAATTACCTGTTTTATCTGGAAATACTGACGTTGAACTAATAAAGATAAAATGGCTAACGCCATGAATTAATGCCTCTGCAATTAAGTTTTGAATACCTTCAATATATTGTTGAAGATCGAAGAAATATTGACTTGGTGGAATATTAATAATTAAGGAATCCACATCCAATAGTTGAGCAAGATCGTCAGGATCTGCGTTAATTTCAGGGGTAAGTTCTAAATGGTAGGTATCTAATCGCCAGAGTCGCATACTCTCCACACCTTCAAAAGTGCGCTTGGTTCCTTTTACATCCCAACCTAACTGCTTTAAATACCGCGCTAAAGGTAACCCGAGCCAACCTAAGCCCACGATGGCAACCGATCGCATAATGCTCCTTATCTATAAATCTATAAAAAATTCTGCTAAAGTGTAGCATATTTCTACCAAAATTTAAGTTGAAAAAAACAAACAATAAAATTTATTGAGAAAATTCCTTAAATAAGAGAAAATGACGACTATTTTTTATTAATTAGCTGAATTTATCATGTCTTTAAACGATTATCCTCAACAGGTCAATAAGCGTCGCACTTTTGCGATTATCTCTCACCCCGATGCGGGTAAAACAACCATCACAGAAAAAGTGCTTCTGTACGGAAATGCCATTCAAAAAGCCGGTTCTGTAAAAGGAAAAGGCTCAGCGCAACATGCAAAATCTGACTGGATGGAAATGGAAAAACAACGTGGAATTTCAATTACCACATCTGTAATGCAATTTCCTTATAACGATTGTTTAGTTAACTTATTAGATACTCCAGGACATGAAGACTTCTCGGAAGATACTTATCGTACATTAACCGCGGTAGATAGCGCATTAATGGTTATTGATAGTGCAAAAGGTGTTGAAGAACGTACGATTAAATTAATGGAAGTTACTCGCTTACGCGATACGCCAATTATTACTTTTATGAATAAATTAGACCGCGATATTCGTGATCCAATGGAATTACTTGATGAAGTAGAAAGTGTTTTAAAAATTAACTGTGCTCCAATTACTTGGCCGATTGGTTGTGGAAAACTATTTAAAGGTGTTTATCATCTTTATAAAAATGAAACTTACCTTTATCAAACCGGGCAAGGACACCGTATTCAAGAATTAAGAGTAATTAAAGGCTTAGATAACCCTGAATTAGATGAAGCTATTGGTGATGATTTAGCATCTCAATTACGTGAAGAACTTGAGTTAGTGCTTGGTGCTTCTACTGAATTTGATTTAGAAGCGTTCTTAGATGGTTCTTTAACGCCGGTATTCTTTGGTACCGCTTTAGGTAACTTTGGTGTTGATCATTTCTTAGATGGTTTAACTCAATGGGCCCCAGCTCCACAAGCTCGCCAAGCAGATACTCGTGTAGTTGAAAGCAATGAAGAAAAATTAACGGGCTTTATTTTTAAAATCCAAGCAAATATGGATTTAAAACACCGAGATCGTGTTGCCTTTATGCGCTTAGTTTCTGGTAAATATGAAAAAGGAATGAAATTACGTCACGTTCGTTTAGGTAAAGATGTAGTGATTTCTGATGCTCTTACCTTTATGGCTGGTGATCGTACTCATGCTGATGAAGCTTATGCCGGTGATATTATTGGTTTACACAATCATGGTACCATCCAAATCGGTGATACTTTCACCCAAGGTGAAATCTTGAAATTTACAGGTATCCCAAACTTTGCACCAGAATTATTCCGCCGTATTCGTTTACGCGATCCACTAAAACAAAAACAATTACTTAAAGGTTTAGTTCAACTTTCAGAAGAAGGCGCAGTACAGGTATTCCGTCCACTAATTAACAATGATTTAATCGTTGGTGCCGTAGGTGTTCTACAGTTTGATGTGGTTGTGGCGCGTTTGAAAAATGAATATAACGTTGAAGCAATTTATGAAAATGTAAACGTGGCAACAGCTCGTTGGGTTGAATCTGAAGATCCTAAAAAATGGGATGAATTTAAACGTAAAAATGAACAATATTTAGCATTAGATGGCGGTGATAACTTAACTTATATCGCACCAACTATGGTAAATCTAAATCTTGCTCAAGATCGTTACCCTGAAGTTCGATTCTTTAAAACTCGTGAACACTAATTAACACTCAAAACGCTTAGTTAAAAGCAGTGAAATATAAATTCACTGCTTTTTCTTTATGAATAATTCTTTTTTTGTAATTTTAACGCTACTTGCATAACTGATTGATAAATTTGATAAATATCTTCTCTTGTTAACAAAATATTTTGCAGTTCTGAAAATTCATATAACTTTTGTAAAACTTGTTCTTCACGTTTTAAATCACGTATAGGTAATTGTTGCTGTTTTTTGATTTTACCAATTTCTTGTACTAGCTTTTGACGCTGATTTAATAAATTTAAAATATCTCTATCTATTTGGCTAACTTGCCTTCTTAACTCTTGTAAGTTTTCACTCATTCTATTGTTTACTCTAATTTTAAGGATAAAAAAACTGCACCATTATAGTGCAGTTTTTTTACAATAGTGTAACTATTACAGAATTTCTTTTGCTGTTGCTACTACATTTTCTACAGTGAAACCAAATAATTTAAATAGTTCGCCTGCTGGTGCTGATTCACCAAATGATGTCATTCCAATTACACGACCATTAAAGCCTACATATTTATACCAAATATCTTTGATACCTGCCTCAATTGCCACACGTTTAGTTACATTACTTGGTAATACGCTTTCACGGTAAGCTTCATCTTGCTTATCAAATACATTTGTTGATGGCATAGAAACTACGCGTACTTTTTTGCCTTCAGCTGTTAATTCTTGCGCAGCTTTAACTGCTAATTCAACTTCTGAACCCGTAGCAATGAAAATTAATTCTGGTGTACCTTCACAATCAACTAATACATAACCCCCACGGTTAATATCTGCTAATTGTTGTGCTGTACGAGGCATCTGCGCTAAGTTTTGACGACTGAAGATTAATGCACTAGGGCCATCTTTACGTTCTACTGCTGCTTTCCAAGCTGCCGCTGATTCAACTTGGTCACATGGACGCCATGTATTTAAGTTTGGAATTAAACGTAATGAACTAATTTGTTCTACTGGTTGGTGTGTTGGACCATCTTCACCTAAACCGATTGAATCATGGGTATAAACGAATAATGAACGTTGTTTCATTAGTGCTGCCATACGTACTGCATTATGAGCATATTCGTAGAACATTAAGAATGTTGCACCATAAGGAATAAATCCACCGTGTAATGCAATACCATTCATAATTGCAGACATACCAAATTCACGTACACCATAGTTAATATAGTTACCATCAACATTTTCAGTGGCACGAATAGGCTTCGCACCAGACCAAAGTGTTAAGTTAGAACCAGCTAAATCCGCAGAACCACCTAAGAATTCAGGTAATAACTTCGCATAAGCTTCAATCGCATTTTGTGAAGCTTTACGGCTAGCAATATCCGCAGGGTTTGCTTGTAAATGTTCTACAAATGCTTGGCTTTCTGCAGCCCATTCTGCTGGTAATTCACCGCTTAAACGACGTTTTAATTCAGCACTTAATTCTGGGTAAGCTTTTTCATAAGCTGCAAATTTTTCATCCCAACTTTGTTCTAGTTTTTGGCCTTTCGCTTTTGCATCCCACTCAGCATAAATTTCTTTTGGAATTTCGAAAGCAACATTGTTAGTCCAATTTAATGCTTTACGAGTTAATGCGATTTCTTCTTCACCTAATGGTGCACCATGACAGTCATGGCTATTTTGCTTATTAGGAGAACCAAAACCAATGATAGTTTTACAAATAATTAATGTTGGTTTATCTGTTTCTGCTTGAGCTTGACGAATAGCATCTGCAATTTGTTCTGAATTATGTCCATCAATTGCAGGTACCACATGCCAACCATAAGCTTCAAAACGTTCTTGAGTATTATCAGTAAACCAACCATCAACTTCACCATCAATAGAGATATTGTTGTCATCATAAAATGCGATTAATTTACCTAAACCTAAAGTACCCGCTAATGAACAAGCTTCATGAGAAATACCTTCCATTAAACAGCCATCACCTAAGAAAGCATAAGTGAAATGATTAATCACATCATGACCTTCACGGTTAAATTGTGCTGCTAAAGTTTTTTCAGCAATTGCCATACCTACAGCATTAGTAATACCTTGACCTAAAGGGCCGGTTGTTGTTTCAACTCCTGGAGCATAACCATATTCTGGATGACCTGGTGTTTTTGAATGAAGTTGACGGAATTGTTTTAAATCATTAAGGGAGAGATCGTAGCCTGAAAGATGAAGCAAGCTATAAATTAACATTGAACCATGACCATTAGAAAGAATAAATCTGTCACGATTAACCCAGTTAGGGTTTGTTGGGTTATGATGTAAAAAATCACGCCATAAAACTTCGGCAATATCAGCCATTCCCATTGGCGCACCAGGGTGACCTGATTTAGCTTTTTGCACGGCATCCATACTTAAAACACGAATTGCATTAGCAAGGTCTTTGCGGGTTGTCATTTTATTCTCCTGAATTAATTTATTAGAAAAAATTAGCTTTATTCTACCTGATTTTAATTTAAAAAATAAGCCTTAATTTCTTGATAAAAGAATTAGAAAATCAATTATACTTTTTAGGTATTTATAATATTATCAATATATTACAAACCACAGACACAAAAAAACCACCTTATTAGGTGGTTTTCTTTTAATTTAGACTTGGCGGTGACC